>Ga0214917_10001097_pt1 | contig 35334 bp, 21 predicted proteins | sample LL_1208_BB_MetaG_FD_177983 | JGI IMG/M metagenome (GOLD analysis project Ga0214917, IMG submission 177983) | Freshwater microbial communities from Lake Lanier, Atlanta, Georgia, United States - LL_1208_BB | ecosystem: Environmental > Aquatic > Freshwater > Lake | place: USA: Georgia | collected... | reverse complement strand
CGGTGCCCGGGTCGACCGCGAGCGGTTGGAACGACAGCGCGAGCATGTTGAGCAGCGTCGGTGGGGCATCGGCGAAGAAGGGGCTCCGCACGAGCACCTCGCGGTTGATCACCTCGTGCCAGTGGCGGCCGGTGCGGGCGAGGAGCGCCTGCGCCTCGAGCGGACCCCACGTGCCGGCGGTGTAGCTGGGGAACGGCGCCTCGTCGGGGAGCGTGCCGGGAGGCGACGACTCCCACACGTCGAGGATCGGCTGCATGATCCGCCACGACTGCTCCACGAAGTCGGTGCGGGTGAAGAGCGTCGGGTCGCCGTCGAGCGCGCCGTGGAGGAGCACCTCGTAGCCGGTGCCACGCGACGCCTCGAACGTGTCGGCGTAGTCGAAGCGCATGCCGGCACGAGCGAGCGTGAAGGAGGGGCCGGGGTGCTTGGCCTGCATGCGGATCTCGACCCCCTGGTACGGCTGGATGTGGAAGATCATGAGATTGGGCTCGCCTCCGATCGTTCGGCCCTGTCCCGCCCCCTCGCGAAACTGCACCACGATCTCGGTGCCCCGCTTCCAGAGCGCCTTGCCGGACCGCAGGTAGATCGGCGTGCCGGCCCAGCGTTCGTTGTCGATCGCCAGCTCGAGCGCCGCGTAGGTCGGCGTCGCGGAATCGGGCGAGACCTGCGGTTCGTCGCGGTAGCGGATCGCCGGCGTGCCGTCCGCACGCCGGCCCGCGCCGTACTGCCCGCGCACGCTCATGGCGGCCACGTCGCCAGGCGCGGGCACGCGGACCGCCGCGAGCAGGTTCGACTTGGCATCGCGCACGGCGGTCGGGTCGAGCGTCGCCGGGGGCTCCATGCAGACGTAGGCGAGCATCTGCATGAGGTGGTTCTGGAGCATGTCGCGGAGCACGCCCGTCCGCTCGTAGTACTCGCCCCGCGTCTCGACCCCGACCGTCTCGGTGGCGGAGATCTGGATGTGGTCGATGTGCCGCGTGTGCCAGAGCGGGGCGAACATCGCGTTGGCCATCCGGAAGGCGAGCAGGTTCTGCACCGTCTCCTTCCCGAGGTAGTGGTCGATGCGGTAGATCTGCTCCTCCTGCCAGCGGGCGAGCAGCGCGCGATTGAGCGCGGTGGCGGAGGCGAGGTCGCGGCCGAACGGCTTCTCGACGACGATGCGGGTCGTGCCCGCGCGGCGGGTGAAGCCCGTGGCGTCGAGCATGTCGTTGACCGTGGCGAAGAACTGGGGCGAGATGGCGAGATAGATCACGGTGTTGCCCGCGGCCGCGGTGCCGGCGGTGACCCCCTCGATCGCCTCGCGGAGCCGAGCGTAGGCCGTCGCGTCGTCGAACGCGCCGCTGACGTAATGCAGTCGCGACTCGAGCCAGGCCCACGGCTCCGGCTCGAACGCGCGGCGGGTGTGAAAGCGGCGGATGTCGTCGCGCTGCGCGGCGCGGAACGAGGCGGTGTCCAGCTGACTTCGCGCCATGCCGACCACCGTGAAGTCCTGTGGGAGCAGTCCGTCGCAGGCGAGGTTGTAGAGGGCGGGCAGCAGGAGCCGCTTCGTGAGATCGCCCGAAGCGCCGAGGATGACGAGCACGCCCGCGGCGGCCGCTGCGGGCGCCGCCGACCCGGGATCACCCGTCGCTGCCGTGTTCGTCGATGCCATGCGTCTCACTCGCTCCCTTCCCGGTTGTCGTGCCCGTACGCATCAAGCGCGTTGGAGACCAGGCCGTGTGCCGTGTCGGAGGCAGGGGTGTGGCCCCGACCGGAGACACCATGCGACGCCACCGGGAACGCCCCGGAGGAGGTGTCGTTCGGCCCGGCGATCAAGGCCACCGTGGTGGACGTCTCCGCCGACCGCCTTCCCGCGCCATTCAGTCCCCAGTCGCCCCCGCCGCGGCATCGCCGTCAACCCTTGCGGCGGCAGATGGCTCGCTCAAATGGGGCCGCTGGGACTCGAACCCAGGACCAACGGATTAAAAGTCCGATGCTCTACCGACTGAGCTACAGCCCCGAAATCATCCTACCGAGGCAGCCCCGCGGAACAAACGAACTGGATAGGGGCCGGCGAACCGGCGAACGAGTGCTGCCCGACCGTGCAGGTGGCCTGCGAGCGGGGGCGGCCCGTCCATCATGCCGTGCATGCCGTGCATGCCGTGAACGCATGCGGAGGACGTTGCCGAAAGTGCCCGAGAGAGGACTTGAACCTCCACCCAGTTACCTGGACAAGAACCTGAATCTTGCGCGTCTGCCAATTCCGCCACTCGGGCGAGTGTGTCATCCGCAGCGATCCTACCAGCCTGCCACGCCGATGGAAGTGGCCGCCCCACACGACCCGAGCGGCCGCCGTCTCGCCTGCGCCCGCGACGGGCGGACACCTACTCCACGGTGACGCTCTTCGCGAGATTTCTCGGCTTGTCGACGTCGCAGCCACGGAGGACGGCGATGTGATACGCGAGCAGCTGGAGCGGGATCGCCGCCACGATCGGCTGCAGGAAGTCCGGGGCCTCGGGCACCTCGATGACGTCGTTGACGAGCGCCCGCACGCGGTCGTCGCCGGGACCGCAGACGGCGATCACCGGCCCCTTGCGGGCCCGGATCTCCTCGACGTTCAGGAGCACCTTCTCGTACACCGCCCCCTGTGGAATGAGAAACACGCTCGGCGTCGCCTCGTCCACCAGCGCGATCGGGCCGTGCTTCATCTCCGCCGCCGGATAGCCCTCGGCATGGATGTAGGAGATCTCCTTGAGCTTGAGCGCGCCCTCGAGGGCGAGCGGGAAGCTGTACTGGCGACCGAGGTAGAGGAACGTCGAGGCATCACGGTACGCGGCGGCGATCCGGCGCACGTCGGCGTCGCACGCGAGCGCCCGCGACACGAGATCAGGCAGCTCCTCCAGCGACTCGATGAACCGCCGGCCCTGCTCGTAGCTCATGTGCCGCAGCCGGCCGAAGGCGAGCGCGAGCATCGCGAGCACGACGCACTGGCTCGTGAAGGCCTTCGTGCTCGCCACGCCGATCTCGGGACCGGCATGGAGATAGACGCCGCCGTCGGCCGCGGTGGCGATCGAACTCCCCACGACGTTGCAGATCGCGAGCGTCGGATGGCCCTTGCGCTTCATCTCGCGGAGGGCCGCGAGCGTGTCGGCCGTCTCGCCCGACTGTGTGATCGCGAAGAGGAGCGTGCCGTCATCGAGCGGCGGATTGCGGTAGCGCAGCTCGCTCGCGTACTCCACCTCCACCGGCAGCCGCGCGAACTCCTCGATGAGGTACTCCCCGACGAGCGCCGCATGCCAGCTCGTGCCGCAGCCCGTCAGCACGATGCGATTCACCCGCTGGAGCTGCCGGGCCGTGAGGTTGAGCCCGCCGAACACGGCCGTCGCGTCGTCGAGCGACAGGCGGCCCCGCATGGCGGCACGGATCGACTCGGTCTGCTCGTGGATCTCCTTGAGCATGAAGTGGGGATAGCCACCGAGGTCCACGTCGGCCGCCGTGATGTCGAGCGGCAGCACCGCCGGCTCCACGCGGCCCGCGTCCCGATGGCTGATCCGCAGCGCGTCGGCGGTCACCACGGCGAGCTCGTGGTCGGCGAGATACACGATGCGGTCGGTGCGGCCCGCGAGCGGGCTGGCGTCGCTGGCGACGAAGTGCTCCCCGTCGCCCACGCCCACGACGAGCGGGCTGCCGCAGCGGGCCGCGACGACGAGGTCGGGCCAGTCGCGGAAGAGCACGAGCAGGCCGTACGTGCCGCGCAGCTGCGCGACCGCCTCGCGCACGGCGCCGAGGCACGGCGCGGCGAGGCGTGAGACCGCGTCGCCGGCGCCGGCCCGCTCCGACGCGTCCTCGGCCGCGGACGACCCGGTGGACGCGCGTGCCCGCTGCAGGCACGCATCGATGAGGTGACCGATCACCTCGGTGTCGGTTTCGGAGCGAAAGGCGTAGCCCTCCGCCTCGAGCGCCGCACGCAGCGCGTGGCAGTTCTCGATGACGCCGTTGTGCACCACCGCCACGCTCGCCGCCGCCGGCGATCCGCCGCCTCCGAGGTGCGGATGGGCGTTGGCGTCGGTGGGCCCGCCGTGCGTCGCCCAACGCGTGTGCCCGATGCCGATCGACCCGCCCGGCACGTCGGATCGGGCGAGCGCCTCGAGCCGCGCCAGGCGGCCCGCCGCCTTCCGCACCTGCATCCGTCCGGATTCGTCGAGCGTCGCGAGGCCCGCCGAGTCGTAGCCGCGGTATTCGAGCCGCCGCAGCCCCTCGAGGATGACCTCGCTGGCACCACGAAAACCGACATAGCCCACGATGCCGCACATGCTTCGCACTCCGTCGCGCCGGGTCGTGGCACACGCCGCCGACCGCGGGGCCGATCTGGGATTGACGCCCGCGGGGCCGGCTGCGGAGCATACCACTCCAGTTCACCCGGAAAGGATTCCCATGAACACCCTGCACCCTCGCGTGCCACGCCGGCCGAGACGCCTTCCTGCCGCCGCCATCATGTGCGTGATCGCGGCCGTCGGCGGGTCGGAGGTCCGTGCCCAGCTGCAGATCACCTCCGGCCAGGCCGAACTGCAGACCGTCGTCAGCGCGCGGCAGGCGCTCGACGAGTTCTCCGACCTCAAGATCGAGTCGATCCCTCCGGCGCTGCTCGGCAGTGCCTCCGGTGTCGCGATCTTCCCGAACATGATCAAGGGCGGGTTCATTCTCGGAGTGAATTACGGGAAGGGCGTGCTCCTGGCTCGCCGGCCCGATGGCTCGTGGAGTCCGCCGCTCATGGTGACGATGGGGGGCGGCAGCCTCGGCTTTCAGGCAGGCCTGCAGGCAGCCGACATCGTGCTCGTCTTCGCCACGCCCCGCAGCCTGCAGGGCATGCTCGCCGGGCAGAAGGTGACGCTCGGCGCCGACGCATCGGTCGCGCTCGGACCGATCGGCCGGCAGGCGAACGCGGCGACCGACGCGCGGATGGGAGCCGAGATCTACTCCTACGCTCGCAGCCGCGGGCTCTTCGCCGGCGTGTCGTTCAACGGGGCGAGCCTCGCCGCCGACCCCAATGCCAACGCCATGCTCTACGGGCGGTTCAACGTCACGCCCCAGGAGGTGTACGAGGCCCGCGGGCTCGCGTTTCATCCGGAGGTCGAGCAGCTGATCGAGGATCTCGCGGCACGGGCCCGCCCCGCCGCGACCACCGTCGCCACCGCGCCCGCGTCACCGCAGCCCGTCGCGGCTCAGCCCGCGCCGGCTTCCCTTCAGCCGATCGCCCGTCCCGCGACACCCGCCGCGACGGCGCCCGTCGCGACCCCCGCCCCCGCGTCGACGCCCCCGGCCGTGGCGGCGCCGCCGCTCGTGCCCGTCCGGTAGCCGCGGATGGGGAAGGGACGAAGGACGCACCGAGGAGGCGGAGCCGGAGCCGCACGAGGGGCATCGATGCCGCGCGGGAAGCAGCCGTCGCCACGAACACGCAGCCCGAGCGCGGCTCCCTCGATCGCGACGCGCCCGACCGCGCGCTGGACGTTCCTCACGAATCACTTCCACGTGCTCATCCTGCTCTCACAGGATTCGATGCTCGTGATCCGCGAGGTGGCTGACCGGGTCGGGATCACGGAGCGCGCCGTCCAGCGGATCATCACCGAACTGGAGGACGGGGGATTCCTCGAGCGGGAGAAACTCGGGCGACGCAACCGGTACCGGATCCGGACGAACCGGCCGCTCCGCCACCCGATCGAGGCCCATCACACGGTCGGCGAGCTCATCGCTCTGGTCGCTTCCCGCTCGCCTTCGGGCGCGCGCCCGGATCGGTCATGATGCCCTCGGGCACGGGGTCGAGCAGCGACGTCCACGACGTCGCCGCGCCGACACGGTCGAGCGACGTGTCGGCGGCCCGCAGTTCGGCGTCGGCCTTCCAGTACTCCTGGCGGGCGGCGATCTCGACGAGGTCCGCGTCGAATCGCGCCTGTTCGCGGAGCGTGACCCGGAGGATGTCGCTGCGGCCGAGGCGAAACTGCTCCCGCTCGGCCTCGGCCACGAGCTTCGCGAGATCCTCCTGCTGGACGGCCTGCTTGTGGAACTCGTACGCCCGCTCGATGCGGGACCATGCGTCCTGCACCTCGGCCCGGACCTGGTCGGTGAGGAACTGGAGGCGGCGGTCGATCTGGACGAGCTGGGAATCGACGGACTGGAGCCGCCCACGCGCATCCCGTCGCTGCGCGGGCATCTGGAAGATGAGCGACGCCTGCAGCACCTGCCGCTCGAGCCCGAACGGTCCCGAGAGCGGGCTCGAGCCGTAGCCCGCGTCCTGGTTGCCCACGAGCTGGGCGTCGATCCCGGGCAGCGTCTGGTTGACCGCCAGCCGCCGTTCGACGATGAGCTTCTCCCGTTCGAGTGAGATCTTCTCGAACTCCGGTCGCGTGGCGAGGGCCCGCGAGAGCGTGACGTCGTAGAGCGTCGGTCCCGGCTTCACCGGCTCGGGCAGCGGCTGCATGCGCTTCCGCGCCGGCAGGAGCGGCCTGCCCGACGTGTCGCGCAGAAAGAGCGACAGTTCGATCGCCGACTGCTGCACCTCGCGGTCGGCCTGCACGAGCAGCCCGCGGCGCAGGGCGATGTTCTTCTGGTTGTCGACCCGCTCGATGTTGGCGACCACGCCCCGCGCCACCTTTTCGCCGAGCTCGCCGTCCCGCCTCACCGCCAGCTGCTCGAGTCGCTCCGCCGCCTCCTCGCGCTCGCCGTTGCCGAGCCACATCCAGTAGGAAAGCGCGGCGGCACGCATGTAGTCGATCCGGCTGCGCGTGATGGCCGGCTCGGCGAGCCTCTGATCGAGCCGCGCCTTGTCGCGGCCGGCACGCGCCGCATCGATGTCGCGGTCCCGCGCGAGCGGCATGGTGATGCCGCCGCGAAACTCGCCGACGTCCGCCGTCTTCTGGCCGAGCCGGTAGGTCGGAAAACTGCCGAAGCCGGTCCGCCAGCCGCCGAACACCTGCACGCCTCCGCGCTCCATGAGCCGCGACAGCCCGAAGTCGGAGAGGTAGCTCTCGTAGGTGCCGGGCGAGAGCGCGTTGCCCGCCATGTTGATGTTCGTGTCGAAGGCGCCCATGGCGGCCGTGAGCCGTCCTGCCGCCACACCCCGCTCCCGTTCGATCGCCTGCAGGAGCGGATAGTGCCGCCGCACGCTGTCGAGCACCTCGCCGAGCGCGAGCGGCTCGTTCCGGTCGTCGATGAGCAGCGAGTCTGGCAGATCCGGCTCCGCGGGCGGCACCAGCACCGACGTGGACGGGCCCTCGGTGGGGCGGGGCCGCGGCAATGGCTCGATGCCATCGCGCGTCACGGCACGCGGCGCACCCGGCTCATCCGCGGCCCGGGGCGCGCGTCCATCCGGCGGCGGCAGTCGCATGGCGGGGCCGGCGGCACCCGGTCCGGGCGTATCGATGATCTCGAGGAACGAGGCCGGCACGATCGCGGGCACGGCGAGACTGACGCCGGAGGGCGACAGTTCCCTCGCCTCCGCGGCGACCCCCAGATGCCTCGGAGGGATGGCTTCGGCGGCGCGGGTGCGGCCGACGGCCAGCGCGGCGAGGAGGACGACGGCGATCCGGGCGGCGGTCATCACGTGCCTCACCCGACCTTGATCTTCGGCGCCTTCGGCACGCCGTCCTTCGACTTCGGAGTCGGTGCCAGCACCGGCGGGAAGCCGTTGAGCCGCCGCCAGATCTCGAAGCCGAGCGGCACGCGGTTGAGGAACACCCACCCGATGACCTGGTTGCCCTGCCGCAGAAACTCCGGGTCGGGCCACGTGTCGCCCGGCATCCGCTGCTCGGGCTCCACGAGCACGCGGCACTGTCCGGCCACGCCGCTCGCGGCATCGATCTGCCGCACCCGGCCGCCGAACGTGCCGATCGCCAACTCCGGCCAGCCGGAGAACTGCACCGCCGGCCAGCCCTCGAATTGCAGCCGCACGTGCGGCATCTCCCCCTCCCGATCGGCGAAGGCCAGCATGATCGGGGCATCCACACCGTCGAGAAACAGCTCGGCCACGCGGTCGTTCGTGTCGGGAACGACCGTGCACAGCTCGTCCCCTTCCTTGACGTACTGCCCACCCTGCGCGACGTTCGCCGCGACGCGGAAGACGACCCCGTCGCAGGGAGCGACCACGCGACGCGCCTTGAAGCGTTCGATCCGGTTGTCGATATCCTGGATCTCGCGCTCGATCGAAAAGACGTTCTGCTCCGCCTTGCGGAGATTGCTGCGGGCCACGGCGATCGCCGACAGACCCGTGGCGTCGGCCTGCACGAGCAGCGCCTCCTGCGTCAGGAGCGTGGCCTGTGCCCTCGCGATCTCCGCATCGGCCTTGTCGGTGTCGGTGACGGCCCGGTCCGCGCGCATCCGCGCCTCGTCACGCGAGAGCCGGCTTTCGAGTCCGCCGAACTGCGGGTTGGAGAAGAGGTCGTCGAACATCTCGAACCTGTTGAGCTCGAAGTCACGGGCGAAGGTGGCATTGGCCTTGGCCTGCTCGGCCACGTCGATCGCCCGTTGCGCCGCCTGTCGATTGGCCTCGGCGGCCCGCACCGCGGCATCCCGCGCGTCCTCCTGGGCGGCGGCCGCCGCCGCGAGCTCCGAGAGCTCCTGCCGCGCCGCGCTGAGGCGGCCGGCGAGAAACTCCCGCTGCGCCTGCAGCCTCTCCGCAAGCTCCGGATCGTTGTCTTCGATATCGACCAGCGGATCGTTCATCTTGACGCGGGTTCCCTCGACGACGTGCCAGGTCCTCACCTGCCCCGACACCAGAGCCGTGATCACCTGCAATCGCTCCACCGGCGCGTAGGCCACGATCGTGCCCCGGCAGTTGAGGGTCTGCTGCCAGGGTATGAGGGCCAGGCCGAACGGGAGGGCGAGGAAAAACAGGAAGACGAGGCGGGCCATCCACACGATCGTGCGTGGTGTCAGCGTGCGCGCCAGGGACACGCGGGCGGCGACGTCACGCTCCGGCAGGACCTGCGGCTGTTTCATGTCCACTCCACAACCCGGGTGCAGCGATCGCGGATGTCCTGCCGGACCGACACCACGACGAGCGTCCACGGCGCGGCCGGATCGAAGAGGTTGTCCAGCAGGTCCGGGCACCCCCCGACATCGAGACCGTCGAGGACGCCGTCGAGCAGGAGCAGCCGCGGCCGCCCCGCGACCGCGCGGGCGATCGCCAGGCAGCTGATGTCGTTGGCCGAAAGCGGCCTGCCATCCGGCATGAGCATCGTCTCGAGGCTGTCGGGGAGCCGGGCGATCCGGTCCGTCAGGCCGACCATGTCGAGCGCCTCACGCACGTCGAACGCGGTCAGGTCGCTCCGACCGAGCCGGACGTTCTCGATGACGGAACCCTCGAACACCTCGGGCCGGCCGACGTAGGCGATGTGGTGGCGGCTCTCGCGTCGATCGAGCGACCGGGCATCGAGCCCGTCGAACGTCAGCAGGCCCGCGGGAGGCACCCGCAGGAGGGCGAGGTATTCGAGGAGCTGCGTCGTGCCGCGAGGGCCCACGATCGCGATCCGCGCCCCGGGCCGCACGTCGAGCCGACGCGCGGTGCCGTCGGCCGCGGGGAGCTCCACGACGGCCGCAAGAGGCCCGCCGGCGGCCGGCAGCGCGTCGCCCAGCGTCGACTCGGGCGGCAGTCGGTCGATGACGCCCAGCTTGTCGAGCGTCGCCTGCAGGTCGTAGAAGATCTCGAGATACTTGCCGATCTTCGACAGCGAGCCGAGGACGAGGGCGACGATCAGTTCGCTCGCCACGAGCTGGCCGAGCGTCAGCTGTCGGTTGATGACCAGCCAGCCACCGAGGCCGAGCAGGATGGTCGAGCCCACGGCCTCGACGAACAGGGCGAACAGCGTCTGCCGCCACACGACGGCGAAGTGTCGCCGCCGGGCGCTGACATAGCGGTCCGCGAGCAGATCACCCCGCTCGAGGGCCAGCGCGGCGCCGGCACCGCTGCGGAAGGTGTGCGGGCAGCGGGCCACCTCCTCGAGCCACGCCGCCACGTCGAACTTCGCGTAGCTCTCCGCGATGCTCGTGCGGACACCTCCGATCCCGAGCACGAAGAGCAGAAAGACGACCAGGCCGCCGAGCACGAGCGCGAAGGTGAGCAGATACGGATGGTAGGTCGCGAGCACGACGAGGCCCACGAGGGTCATCATGATGATGCCGACCCCCTCGACGAGCAGCGTCGCGATCGACTTCTGACCGGACGAGACCTCGAAGAACCGGTTCACGAGGTCGGCCCGATTGACCCCGTCGAACGACGCGAGCTCGGTGCGGGCGAGGCGGTCCGCGAAGCCGAGGGCCGTGCGCACGAAGAGCCGTCGCTGGAGGCACTCGGCGACGAACGTCTGCATGGCCCGCAGCACCGAAGCCACGAAGAGCAGCGCGAACATGACCGCCGCGAGCACGAACACCGGCCAGAGCAGGATGCCGAAGGCCACCGTGTTCACAAGCGCCTCGATCGCCGCCGGAGTGACGAGCGACAGGATGCCGACGCCGAGGGCGAAGGCGAGGAGCGTGAAGACGTCCCGCCACTCGAGCCGAAACAGATCGATCAGGCGCCGGATCGGAGCCTTGCCGTGCCCGGCCGCGCCGCGGCCCGAGCCGCCGCCCCGGCCGGGCGGGCCCGCGTGCCCGTGCGTCACGGAGTCGTGGTGATCTGCTGCGATGACGGTCGCCATCTCCCTCTCCCGCCGAAGCCGTCGACAGGCGCGCCGCGGAGTTCCCGACCGGCACGCCTCGCGCCGCGAGCGCGAACGGCCCGGCCTCGAACGACGTGCCGCCCGCACATCTTGCATCGACATCCGTACGGCGGGGCGAGCATATCGGCAAAGAACATTGTTTCGATACCATACATCGATTAAATCGATGCTTGAGCGCTTGCCTGGCCCTCCATGACGCCCTGGCTCAACTATCACCACCTGCTGTACTTCTGGATGGCCGCCCGGGAGGGCGGGATCACGGCGGCGTGCCGCCGACTCGATCTTTCCCAGCCCACCGTAAGCGGCCAGATTCGCTCGCTCGAGCGCAGCCTCAAGGTGAAGCTGTTCGAGCGCTCGGGTCGGTCCGTCCGCCTGACCGAGACCGGGCGCATCGTCTTTCGCTACGCCGACGAGATCTTCTCGCTCGGCCGCGAGCTGCAGGATGCCGTGGCGGGACGCACCGTGGCCGGGGCCCTGCGGCTCGTCGTCGGTATCGCCGACACGCTGCCGAAGCTCATCGTGCATCGGCTGCTCGAGCCGGCCCTGCACCTGCCGGAGGAGATCGTGCTGTCGTGCGTGGACGGCGATCCGGACCGCCTCATGACCCAGCTCGCGCTGCACGAACTGGACCTCGTCATCAGCGACTATCCCGCGAACCCACGGCTCGGCATGCGGGCGTTCAACCACCGGCTCGGCGACTGCGGGATCACCTTCTTCGCGACCGAGTCGCTCGCCCGGCGCTACCGGCGTTCATTTCCCCGCTCACTCGACGGGGCGCCGCTCCTCGTTCCCGCCGGAAATGCGGCGCTGCGTCGCGCCCTCGAACAGCGGTTCGAGGAGATGGGGGTGCGGCCCGTGATCCGCGGGGAGTTCTCGGACAGCGCGCTCCTGAAGGCGTTCGGCGCGCGGGGCGAGGGACTGTTCGTCGCACCCTCGGTCGTGGAGGGTGAGGTGCGGAGGATGTATCACGTGGCCGTCGTGGGCCGCGACGAGCAGGTCCGCGAGCAGTTCTTCGCGATCTCGGTCGAGAGGCGGCTGGCCCATCCGGCCATTCTCGCGATCACGCAATCGGCCCGCGCACGCCTGGCGCAGGCCTGAGGGCCGCTCACCGTGACGCCACGGCATCGGCGAGGTGCTGCCACGCGGTCCACAGCCCGACGACGATGAATCCCGCCGTCGACACCCAGAGCAGGACGTCCCATCCGCGCGAGGGCTTGAGTCGCGGCTCCATCTCGCCGTAGCGGAACCACAGCACGGCCACGGCGAGTCCGGCGAGCATCATGGCCTGCGCCGCGCCGCTGGCCAGCACCATCGCCACCGGGGCGCGGATCGTGACGGCCAGCAGGACCGCCACGATCGCCCACGGCGCGCCCGTACCCCTTCTCGAGACACCAGTACGGATAGACCATCAGTTCGCTCGCTCCGACCCCGATGATCCCGAACGTGGCCAGGCCCGTGGCGAGCGGCGAGCGGCCACCGGTCGAGGGAGGCACCGCCGGCACGAGTCCGCCGGCGACGTCCCGCAGGGACACGGCCCACGCGGGATCGAACTGCAGCATCGCGAGCGCCACGACCGTGACGAGCGTGAAGGTGCCCACGAGGATCACCGAGATCGCCTCGATCGCGGCGTAGCGTCCCACGACGAGGAGCGCCGCGGTGCCGAGTCCGGTCACCACGATCCAGACGGCCTCGTCGGCGGGCTTCGCGAGGCCCGCCGCCGTGAGCGGCAGGCCCCCGGCGAGCGTCTGCGCGACGCCGGCGAGGATGCCGGCCTGCTGGACCAGGATGAGAACCGTCATCGCCGCCCACCCCCACCACAGCCAGCCGCGCCCGGCGAGCCGGGGTCCGGGGACGCGGTCGAACGCGTCGAGCGGCGTGCGTCCCCAGGCCAGCGTATTGCGACCGATCTCCACCTGTGCCGCCACCTTGATGACGCATCCCAGCACGATGAGCCACAGGAGTGCGAAGCCGGCCTCCGCACCGACGGTGGTCGTCCCGATCAGTTCGCCGCTGCCCACGATCGAGCTCGCGAGCACGATCCCCGGGCCGAGGTGTGCAAGCGAACGCATGAGCGTCGGCGGCGGGGCGGACGTGGTGACGACGGAAGGCATGGCGTCGGCGGGCCTCCGCGGCTGGGCGATGCGCTCGGACGCGTCCGTCAGGTCAACTCGTCGGTCATCCCGACGGCGACGCCCTCGAGCCATGTCGCGAATCGGGCGGAGGTGGTCTCCCGGTCGAAGACCGCTGCCGCGAGTCGACGGGCACCGTCCCGCAGGCCGACCAGCCGCCTGCGGTCGGTGGCGAGCGCGGCGAGGGCGTCCGCCCACGTGCCGGCGTCGTCGGCCGCGCATGCCACGCCCGCACCGGAGCGGTCGATGTGGGTCGCGAGGTCGCCCGGCACGCCGCTGACGAGCGCGAGACCGGCCGCGGCATACTCACATGCGGCGACGGGCACGGCGACGCCACACCCGCTCGACAGCCCGACGAGGCCGACGTCACAGCCACCGAGCAGATCGACGTAGGCGCGACGGTCAGGCTGGCGGTGCACGACGAGGCGGCATGCCCCCCGCAGCTTCTCCGCGACGCGTTCGAGGGTGCCGTGTCCCGTTTCCGGGACCACCACGTGGATCACCGTCTCCACGCCCCGGCTGCCGAGAAGGCGCGCGATTGTCGCGAGCATCTCCGCGTCGCGATCGGCGTGCTCCGAGATCGTGTGCACGCACGCGAGGGCCCGAGGCGGAGCTGCGGCATCGATCCCGGCACCCGGCAGGGGCACCGGCTCCACGTGCGGCCCCGCCGTCGCGAATTCCTGGATGTATGCCCCGATGACGCAGACGTGTCGGGGGACGGCGCGGCCCGGGGCGGACGTGCGTGGCGTCGCGGCCGCTGGAACTGCCGCCGGGTCGGTCCGCGGTGCCGCGGCGGGCGGAAGCACCGGCAGCACGACGGAAAGCTCGGTGGTGGACGCCGCCGCGACCGCGTCGGCCGCCGCGACGACCGCATCCCGCCTGCGGCGCATGCCTCCGAGCAGCCAGGGCCCGAGCAGCTTTCGAAGCGCGGCGGGCAGGGGGAGCAGGGTCGCTCGCGTCTCGGGCCAGAGTTCCGGCAGATCGACGACGAGCGTCGTGTCGAGTCGCCGGGCGAGTCGCACGCACGCCTCGGCACCCGCGAGCGGCGGCAGCGTGGCGACGATCACGTCGGGCCGTTGCAGCTGACCGGACGCGATCGTTTCGGTCACGAGCCGCTCGAGCGTCCGGCCGAAGTCCCGCCGGCTCGCAAGCCTCGCCAGCGAGACGTCGCGCTCGTAGCCGCGCACCGCCACGAGTCGCACGGCGAATTCCTCGTCCTCGGAGAGCGCCGGGGGAGCTCTTCGCACCGCCTTGCGACGATGGCTCCACGTGCTGCTCCACCACGTCACCTCGTGCCCGCGGGCCGCGAGCACGCGCGCCAGCGACAGCGTCCGCGAGACACCCCCGCCCTCGCCGGGGATGTCGTCGAAAGGGTTGACCAGCCAGATCGTGAGGGGCCGGGGGGAGTTCGGCTCGGGCGCGGGGCTGGGCATGTCGGGAGACTAACAGAAGCCACACGCGGGACGCAGAGGCCCGCGCGCGGCCCGAAGAAGCCGTCGAAACGCGTCCCGCCGCGGCACCGAGCCGTCGGGTCTGTTCAACCCTCAGGGTCTTCCCAGTCACGACGAAGCCACCCCGGCAAGGCCGCCGATCGCGACGAATGCACGCGAGGCGGGGCCCGGCACCGCAAACCCGCGTTAGACTTCGGTGCGACCGCCGTCCGGCCCCGAGTGCCTGCGACACGCTCGCAGGCGGAAGGGCGACCGGAGCCGGAACCGAGTCACCCGACGCTGGATTCCCCCCGCCGGCGAGGTAATGCTGAAGGCCCAGCGCAGGGGGAGCCCCACCGCGTCGCCCGCAGACCCGCTCGCACCGTCATCCGCTCACACCGACCGCCGCCTGTCGCGACCATTCGTGCCATCACCGGCCTCCCCAACCCCCAGTGACCTGCCGACGCCCGCCGCCCACGGCTCGCGGCATCGACTTCGCGCGTTCGTCCCGACGCGGGGCGCGATCGTCGTGACTGCGTTCCTCGCGCTCCTGTTCGAGGCCACGTTCTTCGCGGCCTTCTACGTGCGGAGCGAGTTCCTGCTGCGGACCGCCGACGCCGCGATGATCCTCCGCACGATCGGCGTCGTCATCGGCGTGAAGCTCGTCATCTTCTACGCGCTCGGCATCTGTCATCGACCGTGGCGCACCGCGAGGTTCGAGGACCTCACGCGGCTCCTCCTGGCCTCCACCGTCAGCCTCGTGCTGCTCGCCGCCGTGAACTCCGTCGCCTGGAGGATTCCGGCCTGGCAGCTCATCCCCCGATCGGTCCTGCTCCTCGACTGGGCCTTCACGCTCCTGCTCGTGGGCGGGATCCGGGCGGTGGCGCGGCTCGTCTATGAGGAGATCATGCCGTCCACACCGGCGGGCAGCCAGCGTGCCGTGCTCGTGGTGGAGGCGTCGGCGACGGGCCAGGACCTCGTGGAGGCGCTCGGCAGCATGCGCCACCCGGAGACGGGGGGCCGCTACCTGGTCGCAGGGATTCTCGGCGTCGATCGTCCGGAACACGGCCGCGCCGACGGCCGCACCGTCGGGTCGATCCACGACGTCGCCGCGTGCGCGCAGCGGCTGCGGGTCGCCGAGGTGATCGTGCCGGAGGGATGCGTGTTCGGGGTCCGGCTGCGGGCGCTGTGCGACGCCTGCGACGGCGTCGGGGTGCGGGTCCGGATCGCGGACCGGATCGCGCCGGACGAGCCCGCGCATCTGCGGGACGTCGGCCTCCACGACCTCCTCTCCCGTCCGCAGGCCCGGCTGTCCGACCATGATTCGCACGTCCATCCGTTCGTGCGGGGCCGGACGGTGCTCGTGACCGGCGCGGGGGGTTCGATCGGATCGGAGATCTGCCGGCAGTTGATGCGCTTCGAGCCGGCCCGACTGCTCCTCGTGGAGCGGGCGGAAGGCGCCCTCTTCGACATCCACCGGGAGCTCACCGCTCCGATCACGACGGGGGGCGACCGGATCGAGGCGATCCTCTGCGACATCACCAATGCCGACCGCCTCGAACGGCTGCTCGCGGACCACGCACCCGAGGTGATCATCCATGCCGCGGCGTTCAAGCACGTTTCGCTGATGGAGACCCATCCGGTCGAGGCGATCGAGAACAACGCGATCGCCACCGCGATGCTCGCGGAAATGGCCGAGGCGCATGGCGTGGAGACGTTCGTCGCGCTCTCCACGGACAAGGCGGTGCATCCGTCGAGCATCATGGGCGCCTCGAAGCTCGTGGCCGAACGCTTCCTCCAGGCGTTCGCCCGGCATTCCAGCACCCGGTTCGTGGCCGTCCGCTTCGGGAATGTCATCGGCTCCAGCGGCAGCGCCGTGCCGATTTTCGAGGAGCAGCTCGAGCGGCGGCTGCCGATCACGGTCACGCACCCGGACGTGACGCGCTACTTCATGACGATCAACGAGGCGGCGCAGCTCGTCCTGCTCGCGGGTTCGCTCCCCGAGGGCGGCACCTACGTGCTCGAGATGGGCGCGCCGATCCCGATCGTCGACCTCGTGTCGCGTCTCGCGTACGTCATGCGCGTGCCGCAGGACGAGGTGCGCATCGAGTTCTGCGGCCTTCGTCCCGGCGAGAAGCTCTCCGAGGAGCTGTTCTTCGCCGACGAGGAGCACGAGGCGACGATCAATCCGCTCGTCACCCGCGTGACGCGGCCGGTGCGGCAGCTCGCGGAGGTGCGGCAGTGGCTCGCCACGCTGAAGGCCGCGGCGGCCGACGGCCCGGACGTGGCGATCGCCGCGCTCATGGACATCGCGGCCGGGGACAAGAGCCCGGACGTCGCCAAGCCGCGGGCGGCGGCGGGGAACGCCCGGCTGGCGCGCCAGGGGGCATCGGCCGGCTGACATCGGTCCGTCGGCATGCCGCGGCTGCTCGGGCGCCCCGCCCGCACCGGGAGGCGCGGGCGTGACACGACCGCCGCCGGCGATCATCATCGGTGAGAGCGAACGCCGCCGGGCTCGAGGCCGTGATGGGTGAACCGATGACCGCCACGACTGCCGGTGGCGGTTTTTTTCCGTCCCTCGACGCGCTCGAGGTGGTGCTCTGGCCGACCCTCGTGCTGGCGGTGTTCGTCTGCACGGCGATCGCGGGCGACCTCGTCGTCGCCCTCGCCGCCCGCTGGCGGATGCTGCACCGACCCGCCCGGCAGACCGGGCATGCCCTGCCCACCGCACGCGGTGGGGGCGTCGTGGTCGCGGCCGCGACGACGTGCGCAGCGCTGCTGCTCGCCTGGCGCTGGCCGACCGATCGCCCCGCGATCCTCATGGGAGTGCTTGTGCCCTCCGTCGTCGTCGCGATCACGGGGCTGCTCGCCGACTCGCGGCGGCTTCCCACGCTCGCTCGTCTGGCCACGGAGGTCGTCGTCGCGGCCTGGGTGACCGCCACGCTCGGCCCGCTCGCGACGATCGTGTTGCCGGGAGCGCCGCCTCTTGCGCTCGGCAGCCTGGCCTGGCCGGTGACGATGCTGTGGATTCTCGTCGTGATCGAGTCACTCGCCGCGCTCGACCACGTCGATGGCCTGGTGGCGCTCACGGGCGTGATCGGAGGGACCGTCGCGCTCGTCAGCGGCTGGATGATCGGGTCGTCGGTCATGGTGCTCCTGGCCGCGTTCGTCGCCGCGGCGGCGGGCGGCCTGCTCGTCTTCAACTGGGACCCGTCGCGCATCGTCATGGGCCGCTCCGGCAGCGGCTTCGTGGCTACGATGCTCGCGGCGATCCCGCTTGCGTTTCAGCCCGCCGACGCGCGATCCTCACTCCTGGTTCCGATGGTCCTCTGCCTCTGGCCCCTCGTCGTCGACCTGCTGGTCTCGATCCCGTTCCGGATCGGAGGGCGGGCCGCCGCCTCAGGGGAGGGGGCGTCGCTCCTGATCGACCGGCTCACGCGGGCCGGGGCGACACACGCGCAGGCGGTGCTGCTCTGCGGAACGCTCGCGGCGGCGGGCGGACTCGCCGGGGTCTGGGCCTGCGGCGAGCCCACATCGGCCGTGAGCGCATTCCTGCCGCCGCTGGCCATCATGATCGCCCCGGCCCTGGTCGCCGGCGCGGTCCTCCGGCTGCGAGCGCGTCCATCCGCCGTCGAGGCGGGCCCCGATGAGGCCGCCTCGACCCTCCCCTGATCCCAGCCGCCGTGCCGTCGATGATGATGCCACCCGCGCTGGTCTGGTTCGCCGGGGTCGTCGTGGCATTCACTGCCGCGGCCATGCTGACGACCCGACTCGTCGGCATCCTGCTGCGTGCCGGAGTGATCGATGCATCGACCGTCACGGGCCGCCCGCGACCGGTTCCCCGCGGTGGCGGGCTCGCGATCATCGCCGTGGTCGTCGGCGCGGCCCTCGTCGCGACGATCCGCGACGCCACGACGGCCGGTCGGGCGATGGCGGCCCTCATGCCGGCGATGCTCGTGGCCGCCGTCAGCTGGCGGGACGACATCAGCCCGCTGCCGGCCCGGCTCCGCCTCGCCGTGCACCTGCTCGCAGCCATCATCGCCGTCGCGATCCTCGGACCGGCGGAGCGCGTCGATCTCGGCACCATCGACTCGCTCGACCTCGGCGCGTGGGGCTGGCCGCTGTCGGTGCTCTGGATCGTCGGCATGACGAACGCGTTCAACTTCATGGACGGCATCGACGGCATCGCGGGGATCGTGACCATGGCGGTGGGTGCGGCCGTCGCCGTGGCGGCAGCGCTGCTCGATGCCCCCGCGGTGGCGGTGCTCGCCACGGCGCTCGCGGCCGGCGCGGGCGGATTCCTCACCGTCAACTGGCCGCCGGCCCGGATCTTCATGGGGGACGTGGGAAGCACGTTCTGCGGGTTTCTGCTCGGGGCGCTGACGCTCGCCGTGGACACGGACGATGTCCCCCGGATGCTGCCCGTGACCGTCGTGAGTTCATGGCCGTTCCTCTTCGACACGATGGCGACCGTGCTGAGCCGTCTGGTTCGGGGCGACGACCTGCTCCGTCCGCACCGCAGCCACTGCTACCAGAGGCTCGTGGCGGGGGGATGGTCGCACCGCGCGACGGCGAGCCTCTACGGCGGCCTCGCCGCGTTCGCCGGGGCGATCGTGGTCGCTCCGCTGTACGATCCGACCGTCCTCGACGCCGCGACCGCGCTGGCGATCGCGACACCGCTCGTCGGCGGCACGCTGATCGCCGCCCTGGTGGGCATGGCCGCACGCCGGCCCGTTCGACGGACCGCCGGCTCCGCCCCGGCCTCTGACCGTTGAGGCCGGGCAGACGAGGTGAAGGGGGGTCGGCGCACGCTTCCCGAGCGAGCGGCCGGAGCGAGGAGACTTTCGCCGCCCCCCGAGCCGGTGCTCCACCAAACTTGGATACGCTCCCGGCTGGATGAATAGCGGGCTGGCAGTGGACGGCGCCGCGGTGTCGAATGGTCGGCATGGCTTCGGTGGTGCGGCGAGTCCCTCGCCGCGGGGCACCGAGGCGACCATCCTCGTGATGTCCGTCACGCTCCCGGGTCCGGCCGCGCGTCGGGCCCGGCTTTCACGCCTCCGTCACTCGTTCCACGATGCCAACGACCGATCCCCTGCTGGAACACATCGCCGACGCCCTCGCCACCGACCGACTGTCGGTCGCCATCACCGAGATGGCCGCCCGTCACCCCGAGCGAGCGGCCGTGATCACGGGTGCGGGAAGCGCCGCACGGCGGGTCATCGACTATGCGGCGCTCGGTGCGAGCCTGACGACGCTCGAGACCCGGCTCGACGCCGTGCGGCCGGCGGGAGTCTTCACGACCGCCGAGCGGGCCGAGTCGCTCATCGTCATCGCCGCCGCCTGCGGCCGACAGCGTGTGCCCCTCGCCTTTCTGTCGAGGGATTCCCGCGACCTCGCCGCCCCGCTGGTGGACTGGATCGCGATCGACGATTCGCTGAGCGTGCCGGCCGATCTCCGCACGCGTCACGAACTGGAGTCGTTCCCGCCTCCGGTGATCGTGGCGACCTCGGGCACGAGCGGCCCTCCCAAGCTCGTCGATCATGCCTGGGACTCGGTCCTCGCGGCCGCGCGACTCGCCGAGCAGTGGCAGGGCCTCGGCTGGCTGCTCGTGTACGACCCGGCACGCTGGGCGGGCATCCAGGTCTGCGCGCAGGCGATGCTGTCGGGGGGCTGGCTCGTCGTTCCGGAATCGCGGGACGACCCGAACGTCGTCGCACGCGCCCTCGTGGACGAGTCGGTGGCCGTGCTCCCCGCCACCCCCTCGCTCATGCGGAGGCTGCTCACGGCCGCCGATCGATCCGTGCTCGTCCGAGGGCAGGTGGATCGCATCACGCTCGGAGGCGAGGCGGCCGACGCGCAGCTCCTCGCCGACGTGCGCGGGTTCTACCCCCTCGCGAAGATCTCACAGGTCTACGCGACGACGGAACTCGGCGAGGTCTTTCGCGTGACCGACGGCCTGCCCGGCTTCCCGGCTGCCTGGATCGGCCGGTCCCTGCCGGGCGGCGTGCGGCTCTCCGTGCGGCGGGACGGGGAGCTCGTCGTCCAGCTCTCCCGTGACACCGCCGAGGTGCTCACCGGCGACATGGTCGAGCGCCGGGGCGACCGCTACGAGTTCACCGGCCGTCGCGGAGACGTCATCGTCGTGGGCGGGGTGCGGGTCCAGCCGCGACGGGTCGAGGAGGTCATCCGGGGCGTTCCGGGAGTGGCCGACGCCCGCGTCTGGGGACTTCCCAGCGCGATCACCGGCGAGATGGTGGCGGCCGAGATGGTGGCCGCGGACCCGCTGCCCGAAGGCGCGACGATCGACGGCGTGCGGGCAGCCGCCCTGGCCGCCTGTCGCGACCAGCTCGACTCCGCCTCGGTGCCGCGCGTGCTCGACATCGTGAAGCGCATCGCCACGACCGCGGCCGGCAAGACACCGCGCGGGGTGCGTCGGCCGTGACCCGCCCGCCGGATGCGTCGGCCGTGGGCTGGCAGCTTGCCGCAGCCTCGGCGGACGACACGTGGCGGCGCATCGCCGACGCGCTCGACACCGCCGCGCGGTCCTCGCGTCACCCGTTCCACCTGCTCACGGTCGCCTCGGTCGCTGCGGACGGCACCCCCCATGCCCGCACCGTGGTGCTGCGACGCTTCGCTGCCGACCGTCGTGAAGTCTGGTTTCACACCGACGCGCGCAGTCCGAAGGTCGCCCAGCTGACGCACGATGCCCGCGTGGCGCTCCACTGGTACTCCGCCACGGACCGGCTGCAGCTGCGGATCGCGGCGCGGGCCACGCTGCATCATCGGGACGAGGTCGCCCGGGCCGCCTGGATGGCGGCGGAACCGATGAGCCGCGCCTGTTACACGACGCCCGTCGCCCCCGGCACGGTGCTCGCGGGGTTTCCCATCGCGCCGCCCGCTCCACCCCCGGACGATGACGGCGGCCTCGCCTCGTTCGTCGCGGTCTGCTGCCGCTTCACCGACATCGAGGCGCTCGCGCTCCACGCGACGGGGCACGAACGCGTCGTGCTCCGGCTCGACGGCCCGGCTGCAACGAGGGAGATCCTCGCGCCCTGACGCCGCATCGGACGCCCGGGATCGCGCTATCGATCGCCGGATTCCGCGATGAAGCCCCGCTTCCGCATCAGGGCGGTCGTCACGGGATCGCGCCCGCGGAAGGCCCGGTAGCCGTCGGCCGGCTCGATCGTGTTGCCGACCGAGAAGACGTGCCGCCGGAGCCTTGCAGCGACGTCCGCGTCCCACGCCCCCGCGCCCTCCGTGAAGGCTTCCCATGCATCGGCCGTCAGCACGTCCGCCCACAGATAGCTGTAGTACGCGGCGGAATACCCGTCCCCGGCGAAGAGGTGGCTGAAGTGCGGGAGACGGTGCCGCATCCCGATCGCGCGCGGCATGCCGATCGCGGCCAGCGTGTCGCGTTCGAACGCCCCGGTGTCGGCGACGGGCCCCGCGAGATGGAGCTTCATGTCGACGAGGGCGCTGGCGAGGAACTCGACGGTGCGGAACCCCTCGTTGAACGTCGCCGCCCGCTCGATCCGCGACACGAGCGCGTCGGGAATCGCCTCACCCGTGACGACGTGGCGCGTGAAGCGGTCCAGAACCTCCGGGGTCGCCAGCCAGTGTTCGAGAAGCTGCGAGGGAAACTCCACGTAGTCGCGTGCGACCCGCGTGCCCGAGAGCGACGGGTAGGTCACGTTCGACGCGAGGCCGTGCAGCGCGTGGCCGAATTCATGGAAGAGCGTCGTGGCATCCTGCCATGAGATCGTCACCGGTGCCCCGGGGGGCCCCTTCGTGAAGTTGCAGTTGTTCGAGACGATGGCCGACGTCTCCCCATCGATCCGCGCCTGGGCTCGGTAGCCGCTCATCCACGCGCCGGACCGCTTCCCGGGTCGTGCGAAGGGATCGAAGTACCACAGGCCGACGTGACGACCCGCGCCATCGCGCACCTCCCAGACGCGCACGTCCGGATGAAAGACCGGGACGCTGCCGTCCGTCACCGGCGAGAAGTGCAGGTCGAAGAGCCGCGCCGCGACGTGGAACATCCCTTCCCGCAGCCGTTCGAGCTGCAGGTAGGGCATCACGTCGGCCTCGTCGAGGTCGTAGGTGGCCCGCCGCACCCGCTCCGAGTAGAAGCGGTGGTCCCACGGCTCGATCGTCACGCCGCCACCTTCCGCGTCGGCCATCTCCTGCATCGCGGCCACTTCGGCCTCGGCCGCCCGCACCGCCGGCTCCCACACCTCCTCGAGCAGGGCGAGCGCGCGGTCCGGCGATCCGGCCATCGAGTGCTCGAGCCGCCAGTGGGCGTGCGTGGCGTAGCCGAGCAGCGCGGCCCGCCGGGCACGAAGCCGCACCATGTCGCCGACGACGGCATTCGTGTCGGTCGCCCCGCCCCCGTCTCCACGCGCGGCGAACATCCGATACACCTCCTCGCGCAGCCCGCGGTCGTGCGCGGTCGCGAGCACCGGCTCCACCACCGACCGGGTGTTGGAGAACGCCCAGCCGCCCGCGTGCCCCCGTCCACGGGCCGTCTCCGCGGCCGCAGCGACCAAGGCATCGGGGATTCCGCGGAGCCGGTCGGCATCCTCCACGAGCACGAAGCGATCGGTCTCGTCCGCGAGCACGTGCTGCGAGAACGTCGTCGACAGCGTCGCCAGCCTCGCGTTGATGTCGGCCAGTTCCCGCTGCGCCGCCTCGTCGAGGGCCGCACCGCGGCGCACGAAGGACGTGAAGGTCAGCCAGCAGAGCCGCTGCTGCTCGGCCGTCAGGCCGCTCGACTCGCGGGCGTCGTGGACCGCCTTGATCCGGGCGAAGAGCCGCTCGTTCTGCACGATCCGGTCGCCGTGGGCCGCGAGCCGGGGCGCCATCTCGCGCTCGACCGCCCGCACGGCGTCGTCGGAGAGATTGCCGGTGAAGACGGAGTAGATCGACGACACGCGATCGAGCATCCTGCCGGCGCGCTCGAGGGCCACGATCGTGTTGGCGAACGTCGGCGGCTCGGGGTCGGCGGCGATCCGCTCCACGGCCGCGAGCTCCTCCCGCATCGCCGCATCGAGCGCGGGCCCGAGATCGGCCGCGGTGACGCGATCGAAGGGCGGCACTCCGCCGTGCGGTCCCGGCCAGTCGCCGAGGAAGGCGGTCTCGTGGGGCGCGGCGACGGGCGGATGGGCCGAGGCGGATGGCATCGAGGGTGGTCCCTGCAGGTCGGAGATCAAGGTGGCGACGAGCACCGCTCCGCAACCGACGACCAGCGACGCGCGACTGGCCCTCGCGACGGAGCGAATGCGGGTGGCGGGTGGGCCTGCGACGCGCATGCTGCATCGCTCCTTCCGGAGGTCGGGCCCGCGCCGAAGGCGCTCGCGGGGCGGTGTCCGTCGCGTCATGATACCGGCGAGGGCCGGGACGGCGGGCGCCGGTATCGCGGCTCGAGGAGGCCACGTCATGCATGCTCCCCGTCCACGCGATCGGCGGAGATCGATCACCCTGGGAATGTTCCTCGCGACACCGTGGATCGGCGCCGCGTCGGCGGTGGCCGAACTGCACGCCGGCGCGAGCGTGGTGGATGTGACGCCTCAGCAGTTCCCCGTCTTCATCAATGGGGGCATGACGGCCCGTCGGGGCGAGCCGCGCGACATCAAGGCCCGTGCGCTCGTGCTGGCGGATGGCGACACGACGGTCGCCATCGTGGTCGCCGACAGCTGCATGCTGCCGAAGGACCTTGTCGACGGCGCCAAGGCGCTCGCGGCCGAGCGCACGGGCATCCCGACCGACCACATGACGATCTCGGCCACCCACACGCATACGGCGCCGTCGGCGATGGGCGCCCTGGGCACGCCGGCCGACGAAACCTACGTCCCCTACCTGCGGCTCAGGCTCGCCGACGCGATCGCGGAGGCACACGCCCGGCTCGAGCCCGCCCGCGTCGGCTACGCGTCGACCTCGGCGGCCGAGTTCACCGCCCTGCGGCGGTGGATCGTTCGTCCGGATCGCGTGGGCACCGACCCCTTCGGCGACGCGACGGTGCGCGCGACGATGCACGCGGCCCGTGACAACCTCCCGAACGTGACGGGTGAGTCCGGACCGGAGGATCCCGCGCTCGCGGTCATCTCGGTCCGCACGCCCGACGGCCGCCCGCTCGCCCTTCTCGCCAACTTCTCCATGCACTATTTCGGCGGCGGCCCGGCGGCCGACTACTTCGGCAGGTATTGCGACTCGATCGAGAAACACCTCGCGTCACCCGACCGGATCCCGGTGGCGATCATGTCGCACGGCTGCAGCGGTGACATCTGGCGGGTGGACTACCGCACCGGGGAGCGGCAGGAGCCGTTCGAGGCATTCGTCGCCGGCCTGGTGGACCGCACCACGGCGGCGGTCGCTGCCATCGACGAGCACCGGGATGCCGACATCGCGATGGCGGAACGGCGGCTGCCCCTGGCGTACCGCGTCCCGGACGCGGCCAGGCTCGCCTGGGCGCGGGGGATCGCAGCCGCGCTCGACGGCACGCTCCCGACGACCCAGCCGGAAATCTACGCCCTCGAGCAGATCGCCCTGCACGAGCGGCGCACGACCGACGTCGTGGTGCAGGCCATCCGGATCGGGGACATCGCGATCACGACCACGCCCACCGAGACCTTCGCGCTCACGGGACTGAAGCTGAAGCGACAGAGCCCCTCGCCGCGCACGATGGTGATCGAGCTGGCCAACGGTGGCGACGGGTACATCCCACCCCCGGAGCAGCACGTGCTCGGAGGGTACACCACGTGGGCGGCCCGCTCGGCAGGACTCGAGGTGCAGGCGGAGCCGAAGATCGTGGAGGCCTGCCTGCAGCTGCTCGAGCAGGTGCACCAGCGGCCGCGCCGGCCGCTCGAGCCACCCGACAGTCCGCTCGCCCGCCGCATCCGGGCCCTCGACCCGGTCTGCTACTACCCCCTCGACGAGATGTCCGGCCCGGTCGCCCGCGATGCCGGAGCCCGCCATCGAGATGCCGTTTTCGAGGACGGCGTCGTGTTCTGGCTCGACGGTCCGGACGGCCCGAATCTCACCGCCGGACCGACCGTCAACCGCGCCGCCCACTTCGCCGGCGGCCGGATGCGTTCGCGGCTGCCCGAGTGCGATCGCGACTTCACCGTCAGCCTCTGGTGCTGGAACGGCCTCTCCGGAGAAGCTCGTGAGACGCTCGGCTGGTTGCTCTCGCGTGACCGACCGGACGGCACGACGGCGGCGGGCATGCACCTGGGCGTGATCCGTGACGGCGACGAGACCGGTCGCCTCGCCCTGCTGCTCGGCGCGACGCGACACGTCGGCACCACCTCCGTGAAGCGGTGGCACTGGCACCACGTCGCGCTCGTTCGCGATGCGGACCGGTGGCACACCTACGTCGACGGGAGGCCCGACGGCACCGGCACCTGGGCCCCGGAAGGTGCCGCGGGCGACGTCGTGTTTCTCGGAGGCCGCAGCGACGGGGCGGACTCGTGGGAGGGCCGGCTCGACGAGATCGCGATCTTCGACCGCGCCCTCGACGCCGCGACGATCGCGGAACTGGCCGAGCCCGCGGCCCGGTGACGGTCGCCGCGTGCCGCGCGTTCAGTCCCACCACCAGCGGCCGGCTGGCAGGCTGTCGGCACCGCCGCGGAGTTCGACGAGCACGCCCTCCTCGTCGATGATCAGGTTTTGTGCATCGAGGGCGATGCGTGGCTGGACCGTCACGCCACCGCCGATCGGCGTCAGGAGCCTGCTGCCGCGCCACACGGCATTCACGGCCGGCTGCACCTCCGTGGGAATCGCATCGGTCTCGATCGACACCACTCCCTCGTCACGCAGCGCGTCGGCACCCCAGCCGGTGCGGCCGTATGCGTCGTGCTCCTGCAGATACGCGGCGGCCACGGCGAGATCGATCACGTTGCGCAGCTGGGCGTAGACCGGGCTGCGGGCGGCGATCTCGGGATACTTCCGGGTGAACGTCTCCGTGAACTGCTTGCTGGCCCGATCCGCCGAGGCGGCGGCGAGCCGGCGACCGTCGGGCCGCACCACCTCGTCGGCACCGCAGAGCTTCACACCCCGCCCGACGAGTTCGATCGCGAGGTCGTCCTCGGCGATCCGCACGCAGCGGTAGTCGGGCACGAAGTACCAGCGCTGCAGCGCGTTGGCGGCGACGCCGCCGGCACTCGCGAGGTCGATCCACGTCTTCATCGCCACGGGGGGCGGCTCCAGCCCGATGCCGATGAGCTTCATGCGGTAGTCGGCCTCGACGAGCACGTGCGCGAAGTGCGTGCCGGGGTGCACGCCGTCCACCCGCACGTCCTGCGGGCCGAGCGACTCCCGCATGCCCGCGACGATCTCGTCCACCGTGCCCCGCGGATTGACGCGGCCCAGCTTCCGCATGAAGGCCTGCATCGCGGCGAGGCCCTCGGCGCGCGGGTCGATCGAGCAGCCGATCGTCCGATCTGCCGGCTGCCCGGGTGGAAACGCCCGCATGGCGGTCGCAAGGTCGGCGAGGAGGAGCGTCGGACTGCCGCTCTCGACACCCCGGGTCCGTCCGGTCCCGTCGATGAACCAGCCCTCGGCCGGACCCGCCACCACGATCTCGCCAGGCTGCCCATCGCTGCCCGGGTACACGAAGACGTACTGCAGCCTGGTGAGCCCGGCGAGCACCGTCAGTTCCTGCGCGACGCCCCGACCGTCCGCCACCGCGGCGGCGACAGCCGCCTCCAGCCGCGAGAGCGCGACCTTGCGAAGCTTCGAGGCAGCGCGCAGGTCGGCCGGCAGGGACGCGGTCGCGGCCCGCACGCGCTCACGCGAGAGACCGGCATCGGGCACCATCTGCCACCGCAGGACTCCCTGCGCGTCGATCACGACACCGGCCGCACCGGTACCCGCGCCGCCACCGGCACCACCGCCACCGGCACCACCGCCACCGGCACCACCACCACCACCACCGCCGACGCCACCGCCACCGCCACCACCGGCCACGCCTTGCGCACCGGCGATCGCGGCCCACATGACCGATGTCGCGATCAGACAGACCGCGACGACACTCCGGGCCCAGATGGGACGAGGCGACACCAGCTTGGACGTGCGTGGAGCGAGCATGGGACCGTTCATGGGGCTACTGGATGTCACGGGGCGGGTGCGAGGTTGGTGTTTGGTCACCCCGAACCCTGATTTGAGACTCGTTGCGGCACCGGGCCATGGCAACGAAACGACTCATGATGCGGGACTGCCGATACCGCCTCCTCGCTAAAGTCGGCCGGTCAGCGGCGGCGACTTGCGGCGGAATCGCGGCCGATCGAGCCCGACCATGGGCGGGCCCTGTGTGCCGTGCCGAGCATGCGGGTTGTCCGGACCGCATGGCCTCATCGAGCGCGCAGGGGCACCCGGCCCGCACGGTCACCCGGCTGACTGCGACGTGACGCATCCTGCCCGGATCCGCCGCCAAGGGTGACGGCAGCCCGCACGCTTCCGGGTCCCAGCAGGCCGCACAGCTCGCCGAGCAGGGCCGGCGACCAGGCGACGCGGTCGCGATCGACCTCGAGCAGCACCCGCGTGCCGTCGACAAGATCCAGGAAAAGCCGCACGGGCACGGGACCGGGGTGACGTCGCACGAGCTCCGCGAGACGATCGAGCGTCGTGGCATCGTGCCGCTTCTCGTCGACCTTGATGGTCACGGCCTTCACCGGCACGCGGCCCACCTCCGCCAACGGCACCGCGTGGTTGACGACGAGGTTCGTCTCCTCGCTTCCGGCGCGACGGTCGATCGACCCCGCCACGAGGACGACGGCATCGGGCTGCAGGATCTCGCCACAACGGGCGTAATCCTCGGGCCAGCAGATCGTGCGCACGAGCCCGTCCATGTCCTCGAGATCGAACATCGCGTAGCGGGTGTGGGTCGATCCGGGCCGCGGCTGCTTGGTGTTCGAGAGCTTGAGGGCCGCCACGAGTCCGCCCACGATGACGTCCCCCTTGGCCGGCACGCCCGCGAGCGTTGCCGTGCCGTGGGTGCAGATCGCCTCGAGCAGATCGCGATGTTCCGCCAGCGGATGGCTGTGAACGTAGTAGCCGAGCACCTCCTTCTCGTTGGACCGCATGACGAGATCCGACAGGGGCGGCACGTCGGGCAATCCCGCAGGTGCCGGTTCGGCGACGGCGACCGGCTCGTCGATCGCGTCGAAGAGGCTCTTCTGGCCGCTTTTGCGGTCGGCGAGCCGGGACGCCCCACCGGCCATGGCGCGCTCGATCCCGGCGAGCAGCTGTCCGCGGTGCCCGCCGAGGGCATCGAGTGCCCCTGCCTTCGCGAGGTTCTCGATCGCGGACCGATTCACGATCGACGGATCGAGGCGGCCGCAGAAGTCGTGCAGGTCCCGGAACGGTCCGGCGGCCCGACGTTCGGCGACGAGTGCCTCGGCGGCCTGCACCCCGCATCCCTTGATCGCCGCGAGGCCGAACAGAATCCGCCCGCCCGAGACCGTGAAGTCCGCTCCCGACGCATTGACGTCCGGTGCCGCGACCTCGATTCCCATCCGTCGGCAGTCCTCCACGTGCTCGACGAGCGCGTCCTTCTTCTTGAAATTGCGGCCCGGGATGTCGCCCGACAGGAGGGCGGCCATGAACTCCACCGGGAAATGCGTCTTCAGGTAGGCCGTCTGCCAGGCAAGGAGGGCATAGGCCGTCGAATGGCTCTTGTTGAACCCGTAGCCCGCGAACTTCTCGATGAGCGCGAAGACCTCCTCGGCCTGCTGCTTCGCCAGACCCCTGGCCTGGGAGCCGGCGACGAACTGCTCCCGGAACGCCGCGATGGTCTCGAGCTTTTTCTTGCTGATCGCCTTGATGCAGGTGTACGCGCTGGAGAGCTCGATCCCGCCGAGCCGCTCCAGAATCCGCATCACCTGCTCCTGGTACACCATCACGCCGTGCGTCTCGGCGAGCACCTCCTCCATGACCGGGTGCAGGAACTCGGGCTGCTTCCGCCCGTGCTTCACGTTGACGTACTCGTCGACCATGCCGCCCTCGAGCGGCCCCGGCCGGTAGAGCGCGTTGACCGCGACGATGTCGAGAAAGTGGTCGGGCTTCATCCGCTGGAGCAGGTCACGGATGCCTCCGCTCTCCAGCTGGAAGATGCCCTTCGTCTCGCCACGACAGAGGGTCGCGAACGTCGCCGCGTCGTCGAGCGGAAACGCCAGCGGGTCGAGCCTCCGCTGCCGCGTGCCGTGCACGATCTCGAGCGTCTTGGCGACGACCGTGAGGTAGCGGAGGCCGAGGAAGTCCATCTTCATGAGCCCGGCGCGTTCGACATCGCCCATGGCCCACTGGGTGATCACCTCCTCCTTTCCCGTCACCCGCTGGAGCGGCACGTATTCCACGAGCGGTCGGTCGGCGATGACCACGGCGGCGGCATGCGTGCCGACGTTGCGAGCCAGCCCCTCGATCCGCCGCGCCAGCCCGACGAGCTCGGCCACCTCGGGATCGGCCTCGCAGGCGTCGGCCAGTTGGGTGCCCGGCGCGGCGGCGTCGTCGAGCGAGATGCCGAGCTGGTCGGGGACGAGCGACACGATCTGATCGACGCGTGGCACCGGCATGCCGAGCGCCCGCCCCACGTCCCGGATCGCCGCGCGGGCCGCCAGCGTGCCGAACGTCCCGATCTGGGCGACGTTGGCCTCGCCATATTTCTCCTTGACGTAGTCGATGACCTCGCCGCGGCGTTCCTTGCAGAAGTCGATGTCGATATCGGGCGCCTCGCGACGGTTGACGTCGAGGAATCGCTCGAACAGCAGGTCGTACTCCAGCGGACACACGTGCGAGAGGTGGAGCGAGTAGGCCACGAGGGCTCCGACGCCCGACCCCCTCGCCGCCGCCGGGATGCCGCGCTCACGGGCGTGCCGCACGAAGTCCCACACGATCAGGAAGTAGCTCGCGAAGCCCAGCGTGTCGATCACGCCGAGCTCGCGATCGAGCCGCTCGATCACGTCCGCCCGCAGCGGCCCCGAGCCTCCGGAGGCCGGCGGCACGCCGTCGGCCCACCGCTTCGCGACCGAGGCATAGCGCTCGTGCAGGCCCTCGAGGCAGAGCCGACGGAGCTCGGCCGACGGCGTGAGGCCGCCGGGGACGTCGAAGCCCGGAAAATGCCTCTTGCCGAGATCGAGCTCGATGGAGACCGCATCCGCGATCGCCTGGCTGCGGGCGACGGCAGCGGTGACCACGCCCCGGTCGAGGCCTGTGAAGGCGGCATGCATCTCGGCCGGGCTCTTCAGATAGAACTCCGCGGAGTCCATCTTCATCCGCGTCGCGTCGTTGCGGAACCGGCCGGTGTTGACGCAGAGCAGGATGTCCTGCGCCTCGGCGTCCTCGCGGTTGACGTAGTGGCAGTCGCACGTGGCCACCGGGGGCACGCCCATCTCCGCCGACAATTCCAGGGCCACGGAGGTGATCTGCCGCTGCAGATCGAGCCCGTTGTCCTGAATCTCGATGAAGTAACGGTCGCCGAAGGTGGACTGGAACCAGCCCGCCACCTCCCGCGCCTGCGCGAGCGACTCGTGCTGCTCGCGGGACGAACCGATCAGGGCCCGGCTGAACTCGCTCGAGAGGCATCCCGAGAGGCAGATGAGTCCTTCGCCGAACTCCTCGAGCAGATCCCGGTCGATCCGCGGCTTGAAGTAGAACCCCTCGAGATAGGCCTTCGTCGCGAGCTGGAGCAGGTTTGCGAAACCGATGCGATCACGCGCGAGAAGCGTGAGGTGGTAGCTCGAGTCCTTCTGGCTCCCGGCGTCCTTCTGGAACCGGCTGCCCGGGGCGATGTAGGCCTCGTACCCGATGATCGGGTTGATCCCGGCCGCCCTGGCCTTGCCATAAAACTCGAGGGCGCCGTGCAGATTGCCATGATCCGTGATCGCCAGGGCGGTCATCCCGAGTTCCGCCGTCCGCGCGACGAGCCGGTCGATCGAACTCGCCCCGTCGAGCAGGCTGTAGTGGCTGTGGCAGTGCAGGTGCGCGAACGGGGGCGTGCTCATCCGTGGGCCTCGCAGGATGCTCCGGAGTGTAGCCGATGCCCCGCCAGCCGCCCCGACCCGTCGGCGTGCTCAATCGCCCCGCGGATCGGCGATATGCCGCAGCAGTTCCGCGAGCCTCGCCTGCATGTCGAGCACGGCCTGCCACTCCGCGAACTCGACCTCCACGCGGTCCTGGCCGGGGCGCAGCACGGCCACTTCCGTCGCCCGTCGGAGCACGCCCTGCACATAGTCGAGGAGTTCGGCGAGTTCCGCCGTCTGCGCGGCGCTGAGTCGCTCAGGCAACGGGGGCGGCCCCGACGGGAGCGGGGACCGCACGTCGGCGACGTCCTCGATCACGTCCGAATGGTGTTCCACGAGCCTGTCGATCCGCTCACGAATCTGCTGCGGCTGCACGCCGGCTCCATCCGGCTGACGGGCGGCAAGCTCGGCGATCCGTCGATCGATGTCCTCCGGCGAGCCGACGAGCAGGAGCGAGCGACCGAGGGCGATCATGTCGCCGTCCCGGAGGATGCGCACGCTGATCTCCTCGCCGTTGACCCGCGTGCCGTTGGTGCTCTCGAGGTCGGTGGCGACGATCTTGTCGTGATCGGACTGCAGCTTGAGGTGGTACCGGCTGATCCGCTCGTCGTTGAGCTGGATCGTGTTGCCCTCCTCGCGGCCGATCGTGACCGGTGTGGGCAGACGCGAAAAGACGCGCCCGCGATCGGCGCCGTGGAGCACGCGGAGCGTGATGGATGCCATGGATCGATCCGAGCCTCGGGATTCGGCCCTGCGCCCGCCGACGGCTCGAGTTCCCGATCCGCCAAGGATACACGTCAGGAGACGGGAGCGGGGTGCGATGGAGGGCATGCGGGCAGACGGAGGGCGTCGACCAACGCGGGGTCGTGGTTTTTTCGTCGCTGCCCCGGTACGCTCACGCCGGGTTGTCGTGCCGCTGCACGCGCGACCACAGTCGCGCCCGTAGCTCAATTGGATAGAGCATCGGTCTTCGGAACCGAGGGTTGCAGGTTCGAGTCCTGCCGGGCGTAGAAGAAAAGCACGGAACAGCCCTCGGCGCACGAGCCGCTCATCGGCTCGACCATCGTCGCGGAAGTGCCCTTGGCCCGGCTGTCCTGCTCGGGCGCGGGCACGTTCACCCCGGCTCGACAGGTGCGGTGATCTCCGCGACCGCGTCCTCGAGGGGCCGTGGGGAGATCGTGATCATTCCGTCGTAGGGATAACTGAGTTCGATGATCAGAAAGAGCGCGATCGCGACGGAGAAGACGCCGATGACGAGGCCGCCGACCGCGTAGCTGTGGCGCGGCATGATCACGCCGATGCTGAAAAAAGTCGCCACGAGCCAGAAGACGACGGCACCGACCACCGGCCAGATGATGTTGCCGTCGAGGTCCTCGTAGATCCGCCAGCGCGATCCCACGACGTCCTGGGCCTTGGTGAGTGCGGCCGTCTTGAGCCAGCGCTGGCCGTCAGTGGTCGGCTCGAGACGGATGAGGGCCGATCGGAGCCTTCCCATGTGGGACGTGCCGAACGCCTTGGCGTCCGTGATGAGGTCCCTGGCGGCCATGTCGATCTGGCGAATCTCGTTGCGAATGCTGCTGGCGAGTTCCGTTCTGGCCTGATCGGCATCGGGACCGTAGTCACGCAGGATGCGATCGAGAACGATCACGTTGGTCGCCTGGGCCCGCAGTTCGTCCTTGTGTTTCTGGAAATCGCTCTTCGCGTTCGTCACCAAAAGGCCAAGGCTGAGCGACGTGACGCCGATGACGATCGCCCGTATGGCCTTGAAAAACTCCCTCGCGTTGAAGTCACTGAGCGCCGGTGCGGCGAGCGTCGGCGCCAGCAGCACTCCCGCGACTCCGACCCCCAGCACGATGCCGAAGATCGCGAGGCTCAACCAGAGCGCACCCATGGACGCGGCTCCACTGCCGGGCCGATCATCGGCGCGACCGCGTGTCGCACCGACGAGCCGTCGGATTGGATTTGGATTTTCAGAGCATATCGCGGCGCGGTGGGCATGCGGTCGGCGGACATGCGGCGCGCGGAGATGCCACATGGCGACTGCTGCGACGCATGCGAAAAACCGTGCTCCCACGACACCTCCCGGATCGCCCGGGCCAGGGCAGTGGCAGCGCAACCCGGGTGATGGAAACGGGTTCCATCAGCGGGGGCAGGTCCGAGCACGAAGCCGCGTGGAGGCCGGGACGGCGCAGGCTGCCATCCCTCCCCTCCGCAACCTGCCCGCCATCACTGGCCGCCCCGGACGATCGCGCCCCCTTGCATCACGAAATCGACCCGCTCCGTGACGGTGATGTCGTCGAACGGGTCGCCCGGCATGGCGACGATGTCGGCCGTCTTACCGACCGCGAGCACGCCGATGTCGTCCCGCATGAGCAGTTCCGCCGCGACGCTCGTGCCGGCCCTCAGGGCTCGGGGGACCGACAGTCCGTTGGCGACCAGTTCGGCGAACTCGGCCGCGTTGTTCTGCCCGAGCGGGAACGTGCCGAAGTCGCTGCCGAGGGCCACCTTGACGCCGCAGGTGGAGAGGTTGCGGGCGCTCTCGAGGATGGCCTTCGCGTGCCGGCGATACTTGGCCCGCACGTGCGGCGGTTCGTTGACCGCCTTCCAGAATGCATCGTCGTCAATAAGCCGGGCGAACCGCACGACGGCAATCTGCGTGGGCACGAGGTACACCCCGCGTGCCTCCATGAGTCTCAGCGTCTCGAGCGACGCCAGACTGCCGTGCTCGACACTCCGCACGCCCGCCATGACCGAACGGCGAATCCCCTCGTCGCCGTAGGCGTGGGGCGTGGTCGGAATGCCGAGATCCCGCGCGGCCGACACGAGGGCGTCGATCTCCGCCTGGCCATACGGCACCTGCGCCGGGTCGTCCGCCGGGCTGGCGAAACCTCCGGTCGCCCCGAACTTGATCCACTGCGAGCCCCGGCTCACCTCGGTGCGTACCACGCGGCGAATCTCGTCCACGCCGTCGGCGAGGTTGTTCTGCGTGACGGGTGTCTGGGCGGCCACGAGCGGCCGGGCGTCGCCGTGGCCGCCGCTGGTCGACACGAGGTGGGCCGCCACGATCATGCGCGGGCCGGCGACGAGTCCCTTCTCCACGGCCCGCTGGAGCGACACGGTGGTGTACCCGCCGAAATCCATGTCGCAGAGGTCGCGGACGGTCGTGAAGCCGCGGTCGAGCAGGATCCGAAGGGCCTGCACGCCGAGCACGGCCTTGTCGGCGGGGGACATGGCCCAGATCGCCCCCTCGTCCTCCGGCCGCATCGTGACGTGGACGTGGCAGTCGATGAAACCCGGCATCACGGTATGACCGGAGAGATCGACCACGGGGGCGCCGTCGGGCCGCTCGACCCTCCGCCCCATGCCCGCGATCCGGCCGTCCCGAACGAGAATCTCCATCGGGCCGAGGGACGCGTCGGCGAGACCGTCCCAGACGTTTCCGGCCACGAGCACCATGGCGGTCGCCGGTTCGGGCGGCGGTTCATCGCCACGGATCGCCGCGGACGTCGCCACGACTGCCACCATCTGGACCACGATCGCGATCGTCACCATCCTGCTCGACATGCTCATGACCCTCTGGGCAACCGGGGGGCGGCAGGACCCGAGGATAGGATCGCCGACCGGTTCACGAACCGATTTTCGGGGGCGCGACCGTGGCGGCCGGCGGCGCATGGCCGTCATTTCCGCACGCTGCCGCGGGGCTGCATCGTGTCGTGCCGCAGGTTGTCGAGGATCACGCTGATCAGATCCTCGGTCTTGTCGGCAGCCATGAGCAGGAAACAGAACAGCATCTCGTCCGACGTGCCGTCGCCCCAGGTCACGCGCGCGGGGGGCGACGCAGGATTGAAGGGGTTGTCGGCGGAATTGTCGAAGGTGGCCGCGACGTCGAGGCGGGTGCGGGCGGGCAACCTGAAGGGACGCTCGTAGTAGTACTCGTCCTGCCAGTTGTAATTCCAGTTCCGGATATCGATGAGCGTCTTCACGATGCCGTCGGGAAACGTGGCCGTCACCTTCATCGACGTGCCGAGCAGATGCATGTGCGGCACGACGCCGACCAGGAGCACCTCCTTCGGCA
>Ga0214917_10001096_pt1 | contig 35343 bp, 34 predicted proteins | sample LL_1208_BB_MetaG_FD_177983 | JGI IMG/M metagenome (GOLD analysis project Ga0214917, IMG submission 177983) | Freshwater microbial communities from Lake Lanier, Atlanta, Georgia, United States - LL_1208_BB | ecosystem: Environmental > Aquatic > Freshwater > Lake | place: USA: Georgia | collected... | reverse complement strand
AATTGTTTGTGTAATTTTTGAACCAATTGCTGTGAAATAAGGCTTGGGTGGCTGTTGTAAATTTTTTCAATATGCACTACAAAGTCTTTTAATTGGGAGTACTGTTTTAGCTGACGCATACATATGGCAATAGCTAAGAGATGGGATGGGATTTCGGATTTTTGGGCCTTTTGAATGGCTTTTTTAAAATGAGTCATCGCCTCTTGAAATTGATGCTTCAGCATATACTCCATCCCTAAAAATGCATGGGTCATCGTGTCATCTGGCAAGGTCATTAGTGCTTTTTTAAAATGGAAAATGGCATGAGTTCCTTTGGAATCTTGGTGATCAATAAACCCTAAAATTCGATGCGCTTCTGCAGCGGAGTCTTTGTATAGGGCCGTCATTTTTTGGGCGTATTTTTTTGCGTCGTCTAAATATCCATCATCCACAAGTTGGGTAGCTAAAGTAATATTTAAAAAGTAGTCCTCTAATTCCAGCGGAGAGAGTGTATCGAGAATGGCATTTATTGTTTGACAATAATTTTGGTCTGGGATTAGGACGGATATCTGGTCAATGGCGCTTGATATTTTTTCGTAACCGACATCTTTAAATTGTTCTTGAAAAACTGTTTTTTGAGTTTGTGTAAATTGTCCTTTTTTCAAAAGACATTCTTGGGTATGGCACTCGGCATTTTGAGTATGCCATTTATCAAAATGAAGGTGATTTGAATGATTAAAAATCGCTTTAAACCAAATGGCATAAAATACAGATTGTCTGTAAATAGACACTAAATTTTGAGGAGGCAGTTGATGGGTTTCGATCATGCCAAAATCAGAAATACAATAAACACCCTTCTCTTCTAAAATGTGATGGACTTGGGTGAGATGGTCTTTAAGTTTTATAGGATAATTGGCTGTGAAAGGCTCGTCCTCCCCTAACCCCTCTAGTAAACGGGATATTTGAGGAGTTAAGGGGATTTGACGATATGTTTCGGTGGTATTTTCTAACAATTGAAGGAGTTGTTGAGAGCCCACTGGTTTTTTTGTGATGAAATTGGTGTAAATGGTGTCGAGTGTTATTGGAATTGGGGGGAATTGAGTGGTGTCTAATACGGTGATTTGGGGATCAAATGTACTTTGGACTTTGATTTCATTAAATTGATTGTCTTTATACGATACTTGAATGGCGTCCAGTGCATCGATGACATAGGCTGAAAAGCAAAAATGAAGAGGTGTGTTTTTTGGCCATTGAATGTCGGTAATATCGATTTCTAGAAATGTGATTTTATCGAGATGCGCTTTAAATAAATTAGACTTTTTGATGCCTGTTAAATAGTCCTGAGAATGATCCGTAATGTAGAGATGTGTTTTTTGGTAGAGAATAGGATTAATATGTTTAAGCTGCTCAAGAAAATGGTAGGATAAAAACCCAAAACAGGCTCCCCACTCTGCCACATTATAATACGTGGCTGTTGGGAAATCTGCCATGGATGCCACATAGGCATGGGCTAAGCGATTGGCAAATAATGCACTATTTCGTACCGAAAACGGAACTTTATCCTCGATAAGGCGAGCGGGTGTCCATTGATGCTGTGATATCTGCAAGCGCAGAGATTGATATTTGGAGTCCACTATAAAAAGGATTCGATATACCGGTTATACTTTATTTGGATTTCATGAGAAATAGGACCAGATGACAGTCCAGGAATCCCTTCTACCATATCTATGGTGATAATTCCTCTGACTGAACTACTTAAAAAAATCTCGTCCGCTTCAGTAATGTCTTCCAATGATAGTGCTTTTTCGGTGATGGGGTAGCCAAAATAAGGTTGATTATTGATCAGAAATGAGCGTGTAATGCCCACCATAATATCGGGTGATTTTGGAGTAGTTATTTGGCCATCTTTTACAAAAAACACATTACATACAGGTGTCTCTAAGATCTCATGATCACTATTGTAAAGTAGGACATCATCATAGGGTTCGGCAAAGCGTTTTTCGAAAATATTACGGATGTAGGACATGGTTTTAAGCTGGTCAATTCGATTACGTTTAAAGGATTCCTCTCGAAGGGCTAATGAAATACCCTGTTCAGGAATTGGTGTCGGTAGAGGGCGTTGAAATGCGAGGAAAAGAGGAGTGGAAAAAGTCATTTTAGTTTCTCCGACAGTGCGATCGCCGGGTGTAACATAGAGATTTAGAAGGGACTCTGGCATATTATTTTTATACACCAATTGACTTACAGCTTCTTGAATTTGACTATACGAAAATGGAAATGGAATTTCGAGTATTTCGGTGCCATAGGCCATACGATCGATATGATCTTGAAGTAAAATGGGCTTTCCCTTGGTAATACGCAGGGTTTCGAAGACACCATAGCCGTATAGCATCCCAAAGTCTTGAGTTGGAAATTTAAGGTCGTCGACTAGTGTAATATTGAGATTATATAAGCAATAAGGATATGGTTTTGACATGGTGGCATTTTATCAAAGATGGCGTAAAAGGCCACCCTGCCCGATTTTATTGAATCGTTTTTAGCAGTGCCGAGGCTTTTGTAATGGTTTCGTCCCATTCAGCTTGAGGAATGGAGTCTGCTGTAATTCCACCGCCAGAATGGCTATAGAGGGTGTCGCCTATTGTATACATTGTGCGGATGGCGATATTAAATTCGGATTTTTTAGTGATGTCATAGTAGCCGATACTCCCTGTATAGATATTGCGAGACGTTGGCTCTAGTTGATTAATGATTTCCATAGCGCGTTTTTTTGGGGCGCCCGTGATGGAGCCGCCAGGGAAAAGAGCTTGCAGGATGTCAGTTAAGGATATGTTGGGTCTTAAGGTGCCGGTTATAGTGGATACGAGGTGATGAACATTTGGGTAAGTTTCTAGGGTTTTAAGCTCTGGCACTATTACAGTCCCAAAGACACATAATTTTCCGAGGTCATTTCGCTCAAGGTCGGTAATCATCATCAGTTCGGCCTGATCTTTTTCTGAGCGTTGAAGTTGGGCTTTATTATCACTATCTTGGCTTGGGGTATCCCCCCTTTTGATCGTGCCTTTAATGGGTCTGGTGGTGATGCTTTTGCCATCTGTTTTAAATAATGTTTCTGGTGATGCAGACAGGATATGGTGGTCGCCAGTATTAACATATGCTGCATAGGGTATTGGACAATTTTCACGTAATTGCAGGTACAGGTCAAAGGGGGGCTTTGAAATAGGGGTTTTAAATTGATGAGATAAATTAAGTTGGTAACAATCCCCTTCAAAAATGTGATGCTTTGCTGTGATGATTTTTTGGATATAGTCGTCTTTGGATATTTGTGTGATTGGGGCTTTACCCCATTGCTTATTTTCTCGCTTAATTTCGGCGTTTTTACTGATGTCATTGAGTATTTGGTCTAGAGACTGAGGAGGTGGGTAATCGGCGTAGTGAGACTGGCAATAATAGGCATGGTTGTTGTGATGATTAATGAGGATGACTTGATGGTAAAGCCCCCCATAACATTGAGGGAATGTCGAATTTAACTTAAATAGCGACTCTGGCATCCAATTTGAAGCAGCTTCGAAGCTTAAAAATCCTAAAATCCCTGTGTAAAATGGGGCTTCGACAGTCCTTTTTTTTGAGGGAGTCTGATTGTCTAAATAGTGGGCGATTTCTTGCCATTGAGGCCATGTTGTTGCCTGTTTAAGTGGATTAAAGCCAATAATACTCCATCGATTGTTTGCCTGGCTTTTGTCCGAGCTATCTAGCCATATAAACCCAGGAAGATGATTGAGGTTTGATATGATAGTGTGAGTTTGGGTGATATCGATTGGGGTGATGTCGATTTTCATATGTGGGATGGTAGTCGAAAATATCTTTGACTATTTAATAAAATTAACTATCAATTTTCAAAACTGATAAAAACGCCTCTTTTGGAACTTCAATTGATCCAAGCTGCTTCATTCGTTTTTTACCCGCTTTTTGTTTTTCGAGTAGCTTTCGCTTACGACTGATATCGCCACCATAACATTTGGCGGTGACGTTTTTTCGCATGGCGCTTATGGTTTCTCGGCAAATAATTTTTCCACCAATGGCCCCTTGAATGACAACTTCGTAAAGTTGTTTTGGGATTAACTCTTTTAATTTTTCGGCCATTTTTCGACCGATGGTTGCGGCTTTGTCTTTGTGAGCGATAAATGACAATGCATCTACAGGGTCCCCATTAATGAGCATGTTTACTTTAACTAAGTTGGAAGGTCGATATTCGTTAAACCAATAATCCATACTGGCATAGCCTTTGGTGCGAGATTTAAGCTTGTCAAAAAAGTTGGTAATCATTTCGTTTAATGGGATATCAAAGGTCACTTGCTGGCGGACAGCATCTATCATTTCGGCTTTTTTGTACACGCCACGACCTTCTTGAGCTAATTCTATGACTGTCCCAAGGTATTCATTAGGGCAAATGATGCTTAGCCCCATGAAGGGCTCTTCAGTGGTGTCTATTTCCTGAGGGGTTGGATATTTACTCGGATTATCAATCATCATGATCTGGCCATTGGTTTTGGTTATGCGGTACGTTACGCTTGGGGCGGTCGCAACAATGTCGATATTGTATTCGCGTTCTAGACGTTCTTGGATAATTTCCATATGGAGTAGACCTAAAAATCCGCATCTAAAGCCAAATCCAAGCGCTTGAGAGGACTCAGTTTCAAATTGAAGGGCCGCATCATTGAGTTTTAGTTTATCCAAGGCATCTTTTAAGTCGGTAAATTGATCGGTGTCTACGGGATAAAATCCACAAAATACCATTGGCTTTGCTTCTTGGTATCCGGGTAAGGCCTCTGTGGCTGGGTTTCGAGTGTCGGTAATGGTATCCCCTACCCTGGCTTCGGCCACATTTTTGATATTACAAATTAAGTATCCCACTTCACCGGCATGAATGCCCTCTTTGGAAGTGGTCATTTTAGGTTTAAAAAATCCAATTTCTAGGACTTCAAATGAGGTACCGGTGGACATCATCTGTACTTTTTGACCTTTCACTATGGACCCACTTACCACACGCACATAGCTAATAACCCCACGGTAAATGTCAAAATGAGCATCAAAAATGAGGGCTTTTAATTGATCTGGGTTTTGTAATGGTTTTGGCGATGGCACCCTTTTAATAACGGCTTCCAAAATATCGGCTACCCCTTCGCCGGTTTTGGCGCTACACAGCACACATTCGTCAGCGGCAATGCCCAATACTAATTCAATTTCCTCTGCCACCCGTACAGGGTCAGCAGAAGGAAGGTCGATTTTATTAATTACAGGGACGATTTCAAGATTATTTTCTAATGCAAGGTAAAAGTTAGCCAAGGTTTGGGCTTCGATACCCTGTGTGGCATCCACAAGCAATAATGCACCTTCGCAGGCCGCTAAGGAGCGAGACACTTCATAGCTAAAGTCCACATGACCGGGGGTATCAATTAAGTTCAGGATATAGGGGTTACCGTCTTTGGCCACATATTCCAAGCGAACCGCCTGCATTTTAATGGTAATGCCCCGTTCCCGTTCTAAATCCATCGAATCCAGTAGCTGGTCTTTCATGTCCCGATGGGCAACGGTTTGGGTTACTTCGATTAAGCGGTCGGATAAAGTGGATTTACCGTGGTCGATATGAGCGATAATTGAGAAGTTTCTAATGTTATTCATAAGGTGGGGATAGTAGCATTATTTATCGGGTTTCGGTAGTTGGGTTTACTGGTGAGGTTAGGTTTTGTAGAATCTTGAGTTGTGGGGGCTTTGTTATTTTTGAGATTTTTCCGAATTCTAAGTTTGTATTTTTGTTTAGTTTGGTTAATTGTTTCAAAATTTGTGAAATTAAATTTAAAAAAAATCGATAAAGATTATAAAGATAACTTTATTTTAAGTATTAAAATTGGGTGAGTTTATTTGTTTTTCTTCAATAAAATTTTTTCATTATCGTCCGCGTCATCTGCCTTAGGAGACACTTCAAAGAGTAATCTGTCAAAAACTAAGCTTTATACCGGTTTTATTGATACTCAACATATGACGCCTGACACTATACAATTTGACACCCCTGATACTAATCCGGGATTTACACCTTCTCACCCTTTGAGAGCTGTAATTATCGATGAGATATACTCACATGGTGTTTTGTGTGGATATTTCCCAGAATCTCAGCCTGCAAAAAAACAAATTATCAGCAAGATTTCATCAAGCTATTTTGTTGACTTAGCCATTAATTCCATTCCAGATATTCAAGATTTAACTAAACTTAAAACTATGGCAAAATGGATTTTTATACTTTTTAAATTTGACGATATTATTGATGAGAAAAAATCAATTTTTCAGGATAAATCTGTCGAGGATCGCATAAAATTAGCGAGTACCTTTGCCACAGAATGTTATAGAATACTTGCTACGGGAAATAATAACCCCACTTGCTATTTAGAACTATCAGCCCGAATCTCCACCTACAATCGTGAAGAATGGGACAATATTCAAAAGTTATTTCTCTCTCTAAAAGATTTATACTCAGACTTGCTTTTTTTGTGTGGCAATAATCAAGCTGAGGTTCAAAGAAAATCTGAGCAATTTCGAACTCAAGTCAATCAATACTTTCAATCTGCAGTGACTGAATTGAAAACTGTTGATACTGTTGATCATGCAACTTATATTGAACACAGGAAAAAAAGCGGGGCTGTTCCCACAGCTTTCGCTCTGTCTCTACAACTGTATGATATTGAAGTTCCTGAAGCAATTATTAATAGCGATGGTTATCAAGCAATGCTTTATCACTCTAACCTTGCAATCTGCTTGGTTAACGATGGCGTCTCTGCAGGCAAAGAGTGGGATTCTCCAGAACCGAATTATCTTAAAATTCGATTTTCTGATCACTTAAGAGACGGACATAGCCCCAAAGAGGCTTTTAGGAAAGCAAAAGAGGATCTGGAAAGATTACATGATAAAAATATTGAAGGCTATATCGATGGCATTTCAACTCTTGAGAGACAACTCAACTTAAAACAACTTCATATTAACGATCTAAAACTTTTAAGTTTAGACGCTTCTGAAGAAGCATTCAAAGACACTAAATCAGAAATTTACTTGCTATATAAAACCTACTCTGATACGATCGCCAAGATAAGAAATGCCGTAGATTATTGGATTTCTAGCAACTTTTATTACTCTGATAAAACGGAAAGATATAAAGTCTCTACACCAATACCAAGCTAAATATATTTAGGGGGTGGCTACTTTGGGTCTATTTGATTCAGGTGTTCTAGCAGAATATTCTAATGAATCTAAAGAACAAATTATTTTAACCAATAAAATTATAGTTTCATTTATCGCTGTTGCTGGTTTTTACGCTGTTCTTTTTACTCTACTTGGCTATTCTTTACTTGCTGTCATAGCCTATTTTACAGTTTTCCAACTATGCATGGCTTATTTTTTAAGCTACAAGCATGCCCACCTCTCTTCCAAAGTCATTTTAATATGGAGCACAATTATTGCTGTATTCTTCTACACCTCCATTTTAGGCTTTGAAACTGGGATATTTTTATTTAATCTCCCAACGATTGCTGCCTCAATTATGCTTTTTTCTGAGAACGAAAAATATATACGAAATATTACAATCACTGCTTCAATAATTAATTATTTTATTTTAGGTTTAAACTTAATTCATTTTCCCTATCAAATATTTTTAGACTCAATAATTATTGATTTTATTTACTGCAGCATTTCTACTTTGACTATTATCGTTATGATTATGGTGATTATTTTTTTTCAAAAAAAATTCCTACACATCTTTCAAACCCTAGAATCTACAAATGAAAAATTATTTACTTCAAACTCAAAACTCCAAGACACCATCACCAAACTCACCCAAGAAACTCAAGAAAAAGAAGCGGCCCTTGTTAGAGAGCATGAAAAAGCTATAAAAATTGAAGAGCAATCTCAAAAAATCGCCTTGGATGCAGCGGCCTTAAAAGAAAAACAAATTCAGGAAAAATTATTAAAACAAGCTGGTCTTTATCAGCAAATATTGTATCAAGACACCTTTCCTCAGCCCGAAAAACAGCGTATTTCAGCTTTTGGCTCGGCCTCTCATTATATTTCTGGAGATTATCGCTATGTGTCTCCTCTAGGCGACTTTGTTAGCGCCAGCCTTGTATTGGATGTGACTGGACATGGTGCTCCAGCCGCGATGATGACTGGAATTTTGTCTAAAAATGTGGATGATTTATTTTTAAAGTTGGATGACCCCACCTTAATGAATCCAAGTACTACTATGGGTATTTTAAATAAAATACTTTGTGATGAAAGTCGATTAAGTAAATTTATGGCTGGCGTATACTTAGTAGCGGATACTGAAAATTATCTTGTACATGCCTGCTGCGCCGGGGCCGAGGCTCCTATGATTTTTAGAAATGGAAAAATTATCCCTTTATCGACTTGCAATGACTCTCTACGCATGGATGATGATAGCGTTTTTAGCTCTATCACAGCACCTATTTTACCAGGAGATATTGTTATTATTTGCTCGGATGGACTGATGGATAGAGAATTAAAAAATGGCAGAAAATTATTTGATACTTTTGAATGTCAGAATTTAGAAAAAGAAAATACCCCTCTTGAATTAAAATTAAATTATTCGGAATTTGAGACCATTTTAAAGTCATGGAATAAAGAGTTGCCTATTGCTGAATTTTTAGGTGAAGAACTTGAAAAATTATGTATCCCTGCTAATGATGATATGACGATTGTGTGTCTTGACAATTTTTAAGTCCACTTTAAAATTGCGACTATGGATCGATATATATATTCTCAAGTCGCAGAGGACATGGAATCAAAGGTTGTGCTAATTTCAGGTCCTCGTCAAAGTGGCAAAACTACATTTTCAAAATTACTACTCTCTGAATTTGATTATCTAAATTATGATTATGCGCCTGACCGGCTCAAAATTATTTCTGGGCAATGGGACAGAGAAAAACCACTTATTATTTTTGATGAACTCCACAAACATCATGAATGGAAACGTTTTTTAAAAGGCATTTTTGATGTCGATGGCATCCCTCCTCGGTTGGTTGTAACTGGAAGTGCAAAGATGGATGTATTTAGAAAAGTTGGAGATTCTCTTGCTGGTCGCTATTTTAACCACCATTTATTTCCACTTGATCTTAAAGAATTGGAATTAAATGGAAATACCACTTCACCGGCTACTCTTGAACAACTTTTAGCTGTCAGCGGATTTCCAGAGCCTTTTTTAAAAGGAACTGAAACATTTTATTCACGGTGGTCTCGCTCTCACCTTGACGTTATTTTAAGACAAGACCTCCAGGATTTAAGCACTGTAAGACATATTAACGATATTGAAACCCTGATTGAATTACTTAAACATTGCGTTGGCAGCACCATCTCATATTCTTCTTTAGCTCGAGATCTTAATACTAGCCCACAAACTGTTAAAAATTGGTTAATTTTATTAGAAAATCTATATATTATTTTTAAAATAATACCCTACACCAATTCTATTCGGCGTTCAATCCAAAAAGAGCCGAAATATTATTTTTATGATACCGCCGCTGTTAAAGGTGATATTGGATCAAAATACGAAAACCTTGTCGCTTTTTCTCTTTATAAATGGCTTCAATTTACTCAGGATACCACTGGAAAAAAATGTAACCTGCATTATCTTAAAACCCGAAATGGAGAAGAACTGGATTTTTTAATTACAATTGATGATCATATTACACATGTGATTGAGTCTAAATGGGCAGATTCTTCTGTCTCAAAATCATTTTCTATTTTTCAAAAACAAATTCAAAGCCCTCATTTTCTACAACTCGTTCATAAATTAGAACGAGAATACAGCACTACTTCTGGGATTAAAGTATGCACTGCGTCTAAGTGGCTTTCGAAACTAGATTTAAAGTCGTGATGTTATGGATTAATGGTAAAAAATCAAGACTTTTATCCATTTGAATAGATAATAGTCGAATTTAATATTGATAATGCAGGAACTCGTATTATGTATTACTATACGTCTGAGGAGAGTTGCGAATGAGTAGAGAAATGCATTTTTATTTTTTAGTCACCGGTTTAACCGTGCCTTTATTATTGTCCGTATACTATTTTTTAGTATTAATGCCAGCTACTTTAAATCACTCTATAACCCCTGGGCAATTTTGGGGATTTATTGTTGGTTATTGTATTTTATCCCCTCCAATGGCTATTGCAATTTCAATAGGAAATAAAGGGTTAAGGGCCTGCCCTACCTGGATTTTACATGTTATTTCGTTTACACCTGCCCCGTTAGGAATCGTGAGTTTAATATTTATTTAATTAATAGATTATTTATTTTGGAGTCATTATGAAGAATAATTTTCCTGTAATTTCGATAAAAGAGTTAAATAAAATTTATAACTCTAAATTTCAAGCTCTTAAAAATATTAATTTAGATATTTATCGTGGTGAAATATTTGCATTATTGGGCCCAAATGGCGCTGGAAAGACTACTTTAATTAATATTATTTGTGGCATTGCAAACCCAAGCTCTGGCACTGTGACTGTCGATGGATTTGATAGTATTAAGGAGTATCGAAAAACACGCTCCAAAATTGGATTAGTGCCTCAAGAATTGGCCACTGATATGTTTGAAAAAGTGTGGAATACCGTCTCTTTAAGTCGTGGAATTTTTGGAAAATCTCCAAACCCAGTACTTATTGAAAAAATATTAAAAGATCTCACCTTATTCCATAAAAAAGACAATATGATTCGGGAATTATCGGGTGGGATGAAACGCAGGGTGATGATTGCAAAGGCATTATCTCATGAGCCTGCTATTTTATTTTTGGATGAACCCACTGCCGGTGTGGATGTGGAATTACGCCGCGAAATGTGGGACTTGGTTCGACAATTGAGAGATACTGGTGTCACTGTTATTTTAACCACACATTATATTGAAGAAGCAGAAGAAATGGCAGACCGAATTGGGGTTATTAATTCTGGGTCTATTTTATTAGTTGAAGACAAATTAACACTTATGAAACGTCTGGGCCGGAAACAATTAATTGTATCATTATTATCAAAATTAGAGACGATTCCAGACCTACTTCAATCAGAATTTGTGACATTGTCCGAGGATGGATTTCACTTGAATTTTACTTTTGAAAGTAAAGATGAAAATACAGGTGTTAGCGAATTTTTAAAAAAATTAACTCAATTGGAAATTGAATTTAGAGACTTAGAAACTAAACAAAGTTCTCTTGAAGAAATATTTGTAAATTTGGTGGGAAATCGATGAATTATTATGGCGTGATTGCACTTTATAAATTTGAATTATCCCGATTTTTTAGGACAATTTTAGGGAGTTTAGCAACACCGGTTATTTCAACCTCTCTTTATTTTATCGTTTTTGGATCGGCCATGGGATCTCAAATGAGTTATATTGACGGCGTCCCTTTTGGGGCATTTATTGTGCCTGGATTATTATTACTATCCGTTTTAACCGAAAGCCTATCCAATGCGTCATTTGGTATTTATTTACCCCGATTTACAGGTACAATTTATGAAGTATTATCAGCACCTTTATCGGCATTTGAATTATTACTGGGATATGTGGGTGCCGCTGCAACAAAATCACTTATTTTAGGCATCGTCATTTTGGCGACTGCCAGAATTTTTGTTCCATTTACTGTATTACATCCATTATTAATGCTTGGGTTTTTAATTTTAGTATCAATTTCGTTTTGTTTATTAGGATTTATTTTAGGAGTATGGGCCACTGGATTTGAGAAATTACAAATTGTGCCAATGATGGTCGTCACCCCACTCACTTTTTTAGGAGGGAGTTTTTATTCAATTTCTATGCTTCCTCCATTTTTTCAAAAATTATCTTTATTTAATCCGATTGTATATTTAATTAGTGGATTTCGATGGACATTTTATGGCGTTTCAGATTTTAGCCTATTTATTAGTTTTTTTGTCATTTTTACATTTATTTCAGCATGCTTAATTTTAATTTTTATTATTTTTAAAACTGGTTACAGGATTAAATCCTAATTTTTTAAATACTCCTAAAGAAAGAGATTATTTTATCTTTTGTTATTGGGTGGTTTTGAGTACAATTGGTCTATTATGACTTTTGACATTTCTCAATTTTCTAAGTTACGACTGATTGTTATCGGTGATGTCATGTTGGATGAATATCATTGGTGTAAAGTTCAACGTATTTCTCCAGAAGCCCCTGTGCCAATTTGCCAGGTAGAGCGCACCACACATGTGCCTGGGGGCGCATCAAATGTGGCAAATAATATCCATTGTCTTGGCGCAACGGCCTATTTATTAGGTGTCATTGGTCAAGATAGTTCTGGCGATAAGTTAATCAACGCTTGTCGCGAATTTGGACTTGCAACCGATGGATTAATTCAGGAAACAAGTCGTCCAACCATTTTAAAATCTCGTGTTGTTGCACATCATCAGCATGTCATTAGACTCGACCGAGAAGAAACATCAGATTTATCTGACGCACTTATTGGGCGCTTAAAACATACTTTTGATCGTTTACTTCCCTTGTGCGATGGGGTTGTAATTTCGGATTATTTAAAAGGAACTTTAACCCCTAGCCTTTTATCACATATTATTTCTCACGCAAAAACAGCTGGTAAACCAATAGTCGTAGACCCTAAAGGTAAAAATTATACAAAATACTCTGGAGCTACTGTTTTAACTCCTAATTTTTTAGAATTTGAAACTGCCATTATGCCAAAATTAGCCGATACAGAACCGCATATTTTAGAGGCTGCATTGGGGTTAATTTCTCAATTACACTTATCTGGTCTTGTGATTACACGATCTGAAAAAGGAATGTCTGTAGTGACTTCGGGTGGTCAAAAAACGGATATTGCAACGGTTGCACGACAAGTATTTGATATTACAGGCGCTGGAGATACTGTGATTTCATTATTAGCCTTAGGCCTTTCATTTGGGTTGGACTTAGATACTGCAGCGCGGCTTGCTAATACTGGAGCAGGTATTGTTGTTGGAAAAGTTGGAACATCTACTATTAATATTGACGAATTAAAGCAGTCTCTCAACACTTTATGACTATTTCCAAATTAATGAGCCTTGAGGATGCGATTGCCCAATGCGAGCAATGGCGGCGCGACGGATCCACTATTGTATTTACTAATGGATGTTTTGACTTACTCCATCCGGGACATTTGTCGTATTTAAATGATGCAAAATCCTTGGGTGCTCGCTTGGTTATTGGACTGAATTCAGATGACTCAATTCGCCGACTTAAGGGACCAAAACGCCCAATTATGTCTGAAAGAGACCGCGCTACGATGGTAAGCGGACTTTCCAGTGTGGATATGGTTGTGATGTTTAAGGAAGATACTCCGATTGATTTAATTTCATCATTGAAGCCGGATATCCATGTTAAAGGTGGTGATTATGTGGCTGAACACTTGCCTGAATACCCAATCGTCACCGCCTATGGCGGCCAAGTGAAGATTTTACCCTTTATCGATGGCCATTCTACGAGTGGAATCATTGAAAAAATTTTAAAAAGATATTGCTGATTTTGACATGTGATACCTGTTGTCCAAATATGGGGACAGTGTTAGAATTTTTTTTGTATGTTTAGTGTTTATTTTCCATTGCTACTATTGTTTGGCGCAGTGATGCTTTTTGTAGTTGCTACGATGGGACTTACTCATTTATTAGGCCCTAAACGCGCAGGAACACAAAAACATGAAGCATTTGAATGCGGTATTCCATCCCAAGGTGATGCTCGTACCCCATTTTCGGTACAGTATTTTGTTGTGGCAATTTTATTTGTTTTATTTGACGTTGAAGTGATTTTTTTGTACCCATGGGCAGTTGAGTTTAAGCAACTTGGGTGGACTGGTTTTTTAGAAGTATGTTTATTTAGTATTATGGTTTGCTTAGGGTTTTTCTATCTGTATCGCCATCGTCTTTTCACATTTAAAAAGTAGGGATTTATGTCAAATTTAGTTCAAGCTCCAGAAGGCGTCACAGGACAGGGGTTTTTTTTAACATCCGTAGAAAAGGCCGTTGCACTGGCCCGTAAAAACTCCATTTGGCCACTTCCGTTTGCGACATCATGTTGCGGGATAGAGTTTATGGCAACAATGGGATCTCACTATGACTTTTCTCGATTTGGATCAGAGAGGCCTAGCTTTTCTCCGCGTCAGGCTGATTTATTAATGGTGATGGGCACAGTGGCTAAAAAATTGGGCCCTGTTTTAGTGCAAGTGTATCAACAAATGGCTGAGCCCCGCTGGGTATTGTCCATGGGTGCCTGTGCGAGCAGTGGAGGTATTTTTGATACTTACAGTGTGCTTCAGGGAATTGATAAGGTTATTCCTGTAGATGTATATGTCCCAGGGTGCCCTCCTCGACCTGAGCAAGTGATTGATGGCCTTATGAAAATTCAAGACTTGGTTGCTAATGAATCTCTAAGGCGTAGGCATTCTCCAGAATATAAGGCATTGCTTGCTGGGTATGGGATTGAATAATGATTGAGCAGTTTCAGGCAACATTTTCAGATCACATTATTGCAGTTGAAGCTTCTGATATGCCTACTTTTGTGATTAGAAAAGAGTCTGTCTTACCGGTTCTTACCCAATTATTTAAGGAATTTAAAGTTCAATTTTTAACTGATTTGTGCGGTATTCATTATCCAGATGCAACGCCTCCAATGTTAGGCGTTGTGTACCACCTTCATGCGTTGACGACTAATACACGTATACGGATTAAGGCGTTTACGCCTGTATCAGAGCCTCACTTTCCGAGTGTTGTATCGCTTTTTTCAGCAGCAAATTGGATGGAAAGAGAAACCTATGACTTTTTTGGAATTATCTTTGATGGCCATCCTAATTTGAAGCGTATTTTAAATGAAGACGGAATGACTTATTTTCCGATGAGAAAGGAATATCCTCTAGAGGAAGGGACGCGTACAGATAAAGATGATGCCCAGTTTGGCAGGGAGAAGATCACATGAGCGTTACCCTTAATTTAGGACCTACCCATCCAGCAACACATGGCGTTTTTCAAAATATCATTGAAATTGATGGCGAGACTATTTTAAGTGCAGATTCGACAATTGGATATATCCATCGCGCATTCGAAAAGTTAGCCGAACACCGACCTTATTATCAAATTACACCAATTACAGACCGCTTAAATTATTGTTCCTCCCCTATTAATAATTTGGGTTGGCATATGACCGTTGAAAAATTATTGGGTGTTACCGTGCCAAAACGTGTGGATTATATGCGCGTTATTATTATGGAATTGGCACGAATTTCAGACCATCTTATTTGTAATAGTATTTTAGGCGTTGATACAGGTGCGTTTTCAGGGTTTTTATATTTATTTCAACATCGCGAAAAAATTTATGAAATTTATGAAGAAGTATGTGGCGCGCGTCTCACAACAAATATTGGACGAATTGGTGGATTTGAGCGTGATTTTAATGATACTTTTTATATTAAGATTAATGAGTTTTTAGATGAGTTCAGCGAAGCCTTAACTGAATTTGAATCTCTTTTAACCCGAAATCGTATTTTTATGGACAGAACGATTGGCGCAGGTGGAATTAGTGCCGAGCGTGCCCTTAATTATGGCTTTACTGGCCCTAATTTACGCGCTGCAGGTGTGGATTATGATGTTCGTGTTATGAATCCTTACAGTTCATATGAGGATTTTGAATTTGAAATTCCCGTTGGAACAAATGGTGATTGTTATGATCGGTATATGGTTCGTAATGTGGAAATGTGGCAAAGTATTTCGATTATTAAACAAGCCTTGGCTAAAATGCCTGAAGGCCCCTACCATGCCGATGTCCCAGAGTTTTATTTACCTCCAAAACAAGATGTGTATCAGTATATGGAAGCCTTAATTTACCACTTTAAAATCGTTATGGGAGAAATCCCTGTACCGGTTGGTGAAGTGTATCACTCTGTTGAAGGGGGTAATGGTGAAGTTGGGTTTTATTTGGTGAGTGATGGCGGACGTTCTCCATTTAGGTTGCATTTTAGACGTCCCTCCTTTATTAATTATCAGGCTTACCCTGAATTGATCGTGGGCGGTCTTTTATCAGATGCGATTTTAACGCTAAGCAGTTTAAATATAATTGCTGGAGAATTGGATGCCTAAGTTTTCGGATACATCGCTGGAAAAAATTAAAGAAATCGTTAGTCGTTATCCTGAAGGGCGTCATAAGTCTGCATTATTACCTGTACTCCACATGGCACAAGCGGAATTTGGGGGATGGTTAAGTCCTGAATCTATGGATTATGTTGCAGAAGTGCTTAATTTACAGCCAATTGAAGTGTATGAAGTCGCTACATTTTATACGATGTTTCAATTAAAGCCGACGGGTAAATATGTGTTTCAAGTATGTCATACAGGGCCTTGTTGTCTAGTGGGTGCAGAAAAGATTATTAGTTATATTGAAGCTAAATTGGGCATAAAAGTGGGTGAGACCACTTCTGATGGGTTATTTACACTCCAAACTGTGGAATGTTTAGCATCCTGCGGGACAGCACCCGTTATGCAGTTTGGCCGAAAATATGTTGAACACTTAACCGAAGCTAAAGTTGATGAGATGATTGCTACATTACGGGATGCAAAATCATGAGTCGTAAAATTTTATTAGAGCATTTAGAAATACCTGGAATTGAAACTTTTGAAGTGTTTCGTGCCAATGGTGGTTATGAGTCTGTAAAAAAAGCACTTACTTTAGATCCTATGGCTATTATTGAAGAGGTTAAAACATCTGGCCTTCGTGGTCGTGGTGGTGCCGGATTTTCTACAGGTATTAAATGGAGCTTTTTAGATAGAAAAAGTAATAATCCTAGATATTTAGTGTGTAATGCAGACGAAGGTGAGCCAGGTACATTTAAAGACCGCTTTTTTATGGAAAAAATGCCTCACCGTCTTGTTGAAGGACTGATTGTTTCCAGTTTTGCTCTGGGCGCAAATACGGCTTATGTGTATGTCCGTGGTGAATTTTTTTGGATTATCGATCAGCTAGAAGCGGCTATTGCGGATGCAAAAAAAGCAGGATTTTTAGGTAAAAATATTTTGGGTTCAGGGTTTGATTTAGAAATTCATGTACACCCTGGCGCAGGTGCCTACATTTGTGGGGAAGAAAGTGCCCTTTTAGAGTCGCTTGAAGGGAAACGAGGATATCCCCGCGTTAAACCTCCTTTTCCAGCTGTTTCTGGATTATTTGGATGTCCCACTGTCATTAATAATGTAGAAACTATTGCAGCTGTTCCATGGATAGTTAATCATGGTGGTGCAGCCTATGCGGCAATTGGTATTGGCCGTAGTACAGGTACTAAGCTTATTTCAGCCTCCGGCAATATTAAAAAGCCCGGTGTGTATGAAATCGAAATGGGTATTTCTGTTGAGGACTTTATTATGTCTGATGAGTACTGTGGTGGTATACCTGATGGCCGAACATTTAAGGCCTTGATTGCAGGTGGATCGTCAGTTCCTATTTTACCTGCGTCTTTAGCTTTAAAAACTGCGGCTGGAGAGACTCGATTGATGACGTATGAGTCTTTATTTGATGGGGGCTTTGCGTCAGGTACGATGTTGGGCTCTGGCGGATTTATTGTTCTTGATGATACGGCCAATATTGTGAGAAATACATGGAATTTTTCTCGCTTTTATCACCATGAATCTTGTGGTCAGTGTAGTCCTTGTCGCGAAGGCACTGGTTGGTTTGAAAAAGTATTACACCGTATTTTACATGGTCAGGGGCAATTAAAAGATATTGACTTGTTATTGGATATTGCAAAAAAAATTGAAGGGAATACGATTTGTGCGTTGGGTGATGCAGCAGCATGGCCAGTTGCCAGTGCGATTCGTCACTTTAGAGATGAGTTTGTAAGTCATGTGGAGAATAAGGGATGTCAGTAAAAATCGTTATTGATGGAATCGAAATTGAAGTAGAACCTGGTACTACGATACTTGAAGCTGCCCGTCGTATCAATGCAGAAACGGCACCTCCGGCAATGTGTTATTACTCAAGTTTAAAAGAAAGTGGCGGTAAATGTAGAACTTGCTTGGTCAAAATTGCACAAAGCTCTCCTAATAACCCCAGACCTGCCGTTCGTTTGGTTCCATCCTGTCGTACTTTAGCTGAAGACGGCATGGTTGTATTAAACAATCAGTCTCCAGAAGTATTAAATGCACGTAAAAATGTTGTTGAATTATTACTGATTAATCACCCTCTAGATTGTCCAATTTGTGACCAAGCTGGAGAATGTGACTTACAGGATTTGGCGTTTAAACATGGTGCATCGGGTACGGCTTATGAAGAAGAACGGCGTCGGTATCCAGTACAAGATATTGGTCCTCTTATTCAACTTCATATGAATCGATGCATTTTATGTTTTCGTTGTGTGTATGCGGCTGATCAATTAACTGATGGACGCTGTCATGGCGTACTAAATCGCGGAGATGCCTCAGAAATTGGCACTTATATTCAAAAGGCCGTTCATAATGATTTCTCTGGTAATTTAATTGATGTGTGTCCTGTAGGTGCACTAACAGATAAAACGTATCGATTTAAAAATAGAGTATGGTTTAGTCGCCCTGTATTGGCGAAACGTAATTGTACTAAATGCTCTGGTAAAGCTATGCTTTGGCTTAAGGGCAATGATGTAATTCGTGTCACTTCTCGGAAAAACAAAGTTGGTGAAGTAGACAGACCCGACTTTATTTGTAACACCTGTCGTTTTGACAAAAAATCGCTTGCAGACTGGGAAATTGAGGGCCCAGCGCATATTAGCCGTCAGTCCGTGATTTCTCAAAACCATTATGAGACAGGGACAGTTAAACCTCCCTATGTTTCTGTAGCAACATCTGTGCCCCCTGCTCCTGCTTTGGATAGCCCGCAATTATGATTGATTTATTTTTTATTATTGAAAAACTAATTTTAATTTCTATTGTTTTAGGTATTACATTACTTATTGCTGCTTATTCCACACTTGCCGAACGTAAATTAGCTGCGTTTTTTCAAGATCGAATTGGTCCAGACAGAGCCGGTCCTTTTGGGATTTTTCAGCCCCTTTGTGATGGTGTTAAATTTTTATTTAAAGAAGCGATTATCCCTATGAGATCAGACCGGTTTTTGTTTTTATTAGGGCCTTCACTTTCAATGCTTGCAGCATGTATGGCCTGTGCGGTTATTCCTTGGGGTAATGATTTAGTACTATTTGGGAGGACGATTGCCCTACAAATTACAGATTTAAATGTTGGAGTACTTTATTTATTTGGACTGGTTTCTTTTGGTGTGTACGGCGTTATGATTGGAGGATGGGCATCCAATAATAAATATTCACTTTTAAGTACAATTCGTGCGTCTTCACAAATGATTAGTTATGAAATTGCGATGGGGTTAAGTTTAATCGCCCTTGTGACCACTACTGGCACACTAAGTGTGCGTGAGATTGTATTAGCACAGAGTGGATTTCATTGGAATATTTTAATCCAACCCCTTGGATTTATTATTTTTATTATTTGTGCTTTTGCCGAAACTAATCGTGTTCCATTTGACTTGCCCGAATGCGAAACAGAACTTGTAGGCGGATACCACACTGAATATAGTGGTATGCAATTGGGATTTTATTTATTTGCTGAATACATCAATATGTTTATTTCATCAACAGTGATGGTGTGTTTGTATTTTGGTGGATTTCAGATGCCTTTTATCGGGAGTTTTGGTCTATCATCCAATCTATTAGCACTCTTGGGCGTCGCCTTCTTTTTTGTTAAAATCTTTGCATTCATGTTTTTATTTATTTGGATTCGATGGACACTTCCAAGGTTTCGCTATGATCAACTGATGCGCTTAGGTTGGACTGGATTAATCCCTTTAGCAATTATTAATCTTATGATTACGGCAGTGGTTCAATTATGCAATTAACGTCTAGATCTCGTGTCGTTGTTGATAAAAAAATGTCTTTTATGGAAAGGCTTTATTTTCCATCTATTTTTAAAGGCATGGCCATTACGCTAAGACATTTATTTAAACGAAAAGTGACGATTAAATATCCTGAGCAAAAACGAAAATTTAGCCCTGTGTACCGTGGATTACATGTTTTAAAACGAGATGAAAAAGGTGCAGAGCGCTGCACAGCCTGTGGTCTTTGCGCGGTGGCCTGCCCTGCTGAAGCTATTACTATGGTGGCTTCTGAGCGTCAAAAAGGTGAAGAGTCACTTTACAGAGAAGAAAAATACGCTTCTGAATATGATATTAATATGCTGAGATGTATTTTTTGCGGATTATGTGAGGAAGCATGCCCTAAACAAGCCATATTTTTAACAGATCGAATTGTGCCTTCTAGTTATACTCGTAAGGATTTTGTTTGGGGTAAAGATAGACTAGTTGAACCTGTAGAGCCTAGCCAACGTATTGATATTTCGCAGCGTCTTCGTAGGAAAGAGTCATGAGTATTACATTTTTTTGGATTTTTTCTGTGATTGCTGTCATTAGTGCTTTAAGTGTCATTTTGACGCGTAACCCAATATACAGTGTACTTAGTTTAATTGTCTGTTTTTTTTGTATTGCTGGACATTATTTACTGATGGGAGCTCCTTTTTTGTCTGCTGTTCATATTATTGTGTATGCAGGTGCCATTATGGTGCTATTTTTATTTGTAATTATGTTGATGAATTTAAAAGATGTCCCAGAATTTGTTTCCCAATGGTGGCACTATATTTTGGCTGGAGTCGCTGTATCTGCTTTGGTTTTTGGGGTATCTTGCCAACTATTTCAAAGTTATGGCCCCAGAGTTATTGGAGATATGTCGCTGAAAGCACTTTCGCATGCGTTATTTACTACATATGCTGTGCCTTTTGAATTATCAGCAATTTTATTTTTGTCAGCCGTTATTGGCGTTGTATATTTGGGGAAAACCGAATGAATCCTGAATTTCATTATTTAATTTTGGGTTGTATATTATTTTCTATTGGCGTTTTAGGCGTTTTAATTCGACGCAATGTCATTATTGTACTCATGTGTGTTGAATTAATGCTTAATGCAGTTAATTTAATTTTAGTATCTGTTTGTGAACCTATTTTTGTATTTTTTATTATGATGGTTGCCGCTGTTGAAGTATCTGTAGGTCTTGCATTAATTGCGAGAATTTATCGTAAATTTGGCACAACAGATATCAGTACTTTTGGACAATTAAAGGGATAACTATGATTAAGAAGCACTGGGCCGGTATTGTTGCATCACTTGTAGTTTTTTTACTATTTCTGACCTCTCTTGCAGCATTTAATCGTGTACATACTACGGGCGCCTTTGAAGTGCCTTTACTCAATTGGTTTGCGGTTTCTGGTATGTCTGTTACTTGGGGCTTATTATTTGATTCGTTGTCTACCTTGATGTTTACCATGATTACTGGGGTTGCCTTTTTAATTCATGTTTATTCCATTGGGTATATGGCAGATGACGATAACCGTGCACGCTTTTTTTGGTATCTTAATTTATTTGTCTTTTTTATGGTGATTTTAGTATTGTCTGACAACTTTTTAGGGATGTTTGTAGGCTGGGAAGGTGTTGGATTATGTTCTTATTTGCTTATTGGATTTTGGTCTAATAATCGGTCGTATTTAACTGCCGCTAAAAAAGCCTTTGTAATGAATAGAATTGGCGATTTAGGGTTTATTTTAGGCCTTTTGGTAATGTTTTTGACATTTGGCTCAGTTCAATTTTCAGAGGTTTTTAGTTTAGTTCAGCAAGTTCCTGCTAATGACATTGCGCTTATTTTAATTACATTTTTATTATTTGTGGGTGTGACCGGTAAAAGCGCACAATTACCGTTGTTTACATGGTTGCCGGATGCAATGGCTGGCCCAACGCCTGTGTCTGCTCTTATCCATGCTGCCACGATGGTGACTGCTGGGATTTATATGATTGCTAGGTCTAGTGCGCTGTATGAGCTTGCCCCACAGGTACTTACCATTGTGATGTGGGTGGGTGTAGCGACAGCTGTTGTAGGAGCTGTGATCGCATTAAGACAATCTGACATTAAAAAAGTATTGGCCTATTCAACAGTTAGTCAGTTGGGCTTTATGGTGGCCTCTTTAGGCGCTGGCGCAACTTTCCCTGCCTTGTTTCATATGGTGACTCATGCATTTTTTAAAGCATTGTTATTTTTAGGGGCTGGTAGTGTTATCCATGGGATGGGTGGCGAGCAAGATATGTATAAAATGGGTGGCCTTAAAAGAGACATGCCACTTACATTTTCTGTGTTTTTAGTTGGGGCGTTGGCATTATCTGGATGCCCTCCTTTTTCAGGCTTTTTCTCTAAAGACGCCATTTTATTAGCTGTCCACCATGCCTCTCCTATTGCTTTTTATACACTGATTGGCGTATCGATTTTAACTGCGATATATGTGGCCAGAATGGTATTTTTAGTGTTTTTTGGAAGTCAACGATCGGATACTCATGCGCATGAGTCCCCCGCTGTGATGACTGTGCCATTAGTTGTCTTAGCCGTTTTGGCTGCAGGCGCTGGGTTTTACCACCCTGAGCTTGAATTGATAATGCTTGGGGGTACAGTCATTTTGTTGGCTTTGATTTGGGGACTTACCTATCCAAGATATGCTGTGAAAGCGGTGGATGATCGATGTGATCAGTTTTTGTCATTTGATCTCGTTTACCACGCACTGATTGTCACTCCAATTTTAGCGAGTGGTCGTTTAATTCATTCGTTTTTTGATAGAGACATTATTGATAATACAGCCGGTGGATTTGGAGAACTGATTAGTGGACTTGGACAGTCGCTACGGTCACTACACTCTGGATCTATTGGTTTTTATTTGTGGATGATTACAGCATATGTCGCTGTATTTTTAATAGGATTTAGCATATGGCCCTTTTAGTATTAATTAGTTTGCCTCTTTTAGGGGCCTTAGGCGTTTTAGTTTTTAAATCTCGCTTATTTGCTGTTGCGGTTTCTACGATTATCGCCTTTTTCACCGCGACTATCGTGATGAGACCCGATTTGTTAATGATGTTCCCTTCTATTTCTCTTCCCTCTTTGGCGTTAACACCATTGTCTTCTATTTTAATTATTTTAACTTCACTGATGGTGCTGGCAATTATTATGACATCTGAAGACTCTTTTGGATTTATTGCGCTTTTATTGGGTATTCAAGCGGCATTGTTTGGCGTATTTTGTGCACGAACTGGCCTTTTATTTTATATTTTTTGGGAAATGACTTTAATCCCTGCATTTTTTATGATTGTAGGTTGGGGAAGTGGGGATAAGCTTAAAATTGCCATTCGATTTTTACTTTATAATTTAGTCGGCAGTTTTGCCTTATTAGCAGTATTTATTTATTTGTTTTTAAATACCCACTCATTTGCATTTTCTGATTGGATGACGATGGTATTTCCTCAATCTCATCAATTATGGTTACTTGTTGGCCTAATGATTGCGTTTGGTATTAAGCTTCCGTTGGTACCTTTTCATCGTTGGCAACCAGACACTTATGAGTGTTTACCAAGATCTGGGACAATGCTTTTTTCTGGATTACTGTCTAAATTAGGCATTTATGGGATTTTAGTGGTGATGGTTCCACTGGTTCCTCATGCGATGCTCATTCATAGGTCTCTGATTTTGACGATTATTTCTATTGGTGTGATTTATGCATCTGTTGTGGCATTGGCCGAAACTGGCTTTAAACGTGTTGTTGCTACTGTTTCCATCGCTCATGGCAGCATGTTGGCAGCAGGAGTGTTTTCGTTGACCCCTATTGGAATTCAAGGTGGCATTGTGCAAATTGTGGCTCATTCACTTGGCGTTACGGCTCTATTTTTATGCGAGCCTCGAGTAAGGTCTCGGTTTTATTTAGGGATTTTATTTTTAAGTGTGCTTGGATCAATTGGATTACCACTTACTGTTGGATTTATTGGAGAGTTTTTAATTTTATTAGGCTTATCTCAAGTCAGTTTAATTTATGCTTTAGTTTGCGGGGTATCGATTGTTTTAGGTGCATGGGTAATGTTGACGCTTTATCAAAATGTCCAATCCAGCTCTGATACACCCATCAGGCTGACTGATGATGAAGAAACTGTATTAATTGCCTTAGTGTCTGCAATCTTTATTTTAGGGATATTCCCATCGGTGGTGCTGTTATGACGGCTGTATTGGTATTGGCTGGTGTTGGGATTATTGCCATGGTGTCAGATGCCATGGGCTTTGGCCGATGGATGAGATGGGTAGTAGGCTTTGGGCTAATTGTGGCATTTGCAGCTACTTTTTGCCCTTGGGAATTTGCCACTCATATGTGGGAGTTTGACCATGTCTCTTTAATTTGGACGCGAATGCTCATTGGTTTTTCAGCTGTATTGTACAGTTTGGACACCCATGAAGAAGGTCATTACCAGCGAGATGCATTGCTTATCTTTTCTCTGATTGGTGCTGTATTAATGACTGCCTTTTCACATATTTTAATGCTGTTTTTGGCAATTGAAATTATGTCGATACCTCTTTATGTATTGGCAGGTACTGGAGACACTCACCATTCACTCGAAGCCTCGCTTAAGTATTTTATTTTAGGGTCCTTTGCTACAGCGATTTTATTATTTGGTATTGCTTTAGGCTTTGCAGCAATTCCAGCTGGTTCATTGTTAGTTGTTATTGGACTATGTTTTAAAGTGGGTGTTGTCCCATTTCATTTATGGGTGCCAGATGTCTACCAAGGATCTCCAATTCGATTTACGGCCTTTATGTCTATTGTGGTCAAGTTGGCAGCTATTGCAGGCCTGTCACGATTTTTAGCATTGGGCTTTGAGTATGGCCCTCTATTGATTGGCATTGCTACAATTTCAATGATTATTGGGGCATTTTTAGCCCTTCACCAAAGTTCGTTTAAACGATGGATGGCCTATTCGGGTATTGCTCATGCTGGGTTTATGGTAGTGCTAGTAGCCATAGGAGAATCGGTATTACCTTCGCTTTTATTATATGCGTTTATTTATGGTTTGGGGTCTTTAGTGGTATTTGGATTTTTTGGACTTCAAAAGGACTTTAATGACGATATCGAAGCCCTAAAAGGCTTGTTTTTTAGACAAAAAGGGAGTGCAGTTGCCTTAATTTTAGGTATGTTGTCTTTAGCGGGCATCCCACCTTTGCCTGGGTTTTTTGCGAAATTTTTAGTATTGGCACATTCTTGGAATTTGGGCTTAAGTGGTGTGGTCACCATTGCCATCATTGCGTCTCTTGTTAGCACATTTGTCTATTTAAAGTTTATTGCTGTGTTATTTACACAGCCTAAAGCCTAATTAAATAATTATTTTTTCAAAGTTAGCCAGTTGCCCATAGCGATGGGCCAATGTTGCTAAAAACCTTAACCGATTTGTTTTGATATCGGGGTTTTTATCCATAACTAGCACTTTTTCGAAATACTCTGTCATGGACTTTGTTAGTGAGGATAAGTCGGCCAATGTCGCTTCCTTGGGTAATGCTTGAAAGACCTTATATGAGTTCTTTTCCTCAGCTAACTCAAATAGCGATTCGGTAATCGGCTGGTTGGGGGCAATGTTTTTAGCAAGTCGGCTAATTCGCACTGCTGTTTCTACTAGCGACTTAAATGCACCGGGTGATTTTTTTCGGAAGTAGTCAATGTCTTTTGCTGTTTTTTGGGCATTTAATAAGTGTAATCCATGGGTAGATAATGACGCTTGGACACTATCTTGAGAAAGACCTCGCTCTTCTAGAAAGGAGTGGAACCGTTGGGAAATAAATGCCAATAACTTGTCATCATTTTTACGACTTTCAAGGTTTAAATAGGCCTCATTAATCCAAGGTGTTAATGATACATTTAACTCACCATCTACCAGAATTTTGGCAATGCCATATACTCCCCGCCTTATACTCCAAGGATCCTGAGATCCAGTTGGGATAAGATTATTGTGAAAAGATGCAACGGTAGTATCTAATTTATCAGCCAATGCTACTACTGTACCTGTTATTGATTTTGGTATGCCATCCGAAGCAGATTTTGGCATGTAGTGCTCTTGAATCCCTTGGCAGACGAGATCGCTTTCACCTTGGTATTTTGCATATACAGCCCCCATCAGTCCTTGCAATTCAGGCAATTCCCCTACCATATGGCTGACGAGGTCGGCTTTGGCAAGGGTGATGGTTCGTTGAATATCGGCGATATGGGCAGATGCTCCGATATCTTGGGCGATATGGTTTGCGAGTTTAGACACTCGGTTTACTTTATCTTGGATAGACCCTAGGCCTTTTTGGAAGACAATTGTTGCTAACTTAGGGGTTAAGTCATCTAATGTCACTTTAAGGTCTTCTTCCCAAAAAAATTTTACATCTTCAAGTCGTGCCGTTAAGACATTTTGGTTGCCTTTTATGATGATGTCTTTGTTATGAGATGTGATATTGTCCGCGACTACCCAAAATTCATGAGTAAGCGTATTGTTTTGAATTAATGGGAAATATTTTTGGTGTTTTTTAATACATTGAATTAATGCCTGTTTGGGGATTGTTAAATACTCTTTATTAAAATGACCTTGAATGAGTGTTGGCCATTCAACTAAGTAGGTGACTTCGTCCAAGGTCTCTTGATCAATCGTAACATCGCTCATATGTCTTTTAAGTTCATCTAGGATTAAGGATCTTCTGTCGTTTTGATTGACCATTACTTTGGACTTTCTGAGGGTCATTTCATAATCGGTAGCCCTTTTTAAGGTGATTTTTTCTCCCGAAATGAGGTCTTTTTTGGAAGGATTATCGGTAAGTAGACGGTGTCCATAACTGATGCGACCTGCAGTAATATCAAATAATGTCAGCGGGACCACCTTGTCATTAAATAGGCTAACAATCCAGTGAATTGGCCTAATAAATGTGTCGGTGTGACTACCCCATCTCATGGCAATTGGGAGGGGTAAATTTTTGATGATATCCGTCACCAATTGCGGCAGTACTTTGATTGTGAGACTGCCTTTTTCGTTTTTAGTAAACCCAATATAGGTTTGACCATTTTTGGTGATGATTTTGAGCTGATCAACATCGATATTTGATTTTTTTGCAAAGCCGATGGCGGGTGGAAGCGGGTTTCCGTTGGCGTCTAAAGCGATATTGGCAGGAGGCCCGATTATATCTTCCTGATGGTCTTTTTGTGTGTTAGAAATGCCAGAGATGATAATCGTTAATCGGCGATACGTGCCCAGTGTAGAGATCTCCGAAAAATCGATGCGCGCTGTAGTGAGGGCTTGAGAAATACGAGTGCTTAAGTCTGATAAGAGACCTGGTATAAACCGAGATGGGATTTCTTCGCAGCCAATTTCTAGGAGATAGTGAGAGGTGCTTTTTTGAGTTTTTTTTGTCATTCAGCCTCTCCTTTGATGGGGTGCGGCGGTGTGGTGGCATTGACTTGATTGTGGATGTAGTTAGTGGCGCATGCATGTGCCAATTTACGAATACGAAGAATGTAGGCCATGCGTTCGGTAACAGATATTGCGCCTCTGGCATCAAGTAAGTTGAATGTGTGTGAGCATTTGAGACAGTGATCATACGCTGGGTAGGAATATCCCTTTTCAACTAGGGTTTTACATTCTGTTTCGTGACGGTTAAATTGATCGAAGAGACTTTCGATGCTGGCATCTTTAAAATTATAAAAGCAGTTTTCGATTTCAAAACGAGTATAGACATCGCCATATGTGACTTTGCCGTGAGCATTGCTCACCCATTCGATGTCATAGACACTTTTTACGCCCTGTATAAACATGGCAAGACGCTCAAGGCCATAGGTGATTTCGACACTAACAGGCTTGCAGTCATAGCCTCCACATTGTTGAAAATAAGTGAATTGGGTAACTTCCATCCCGTCTAGCCATACTTCCCAACCGACTCCCCAAGCCCCAAGAGTGGGAGACTCCCAATTGTCTTCGACAAAGCGGATGTCATGGTCTTTACGGGAAATCCCCAATGCTTCAAGACTGCGAACATATTTATCCTGAACATCGAGAGGCGATGGTTTTAAAATTACTTGATATTGAAAATAATGCTGGAGACGATTGGGATTGGTTGCATACCTGCCATCCGTTGGACGACGGGAGGGTTCGATATACGCAACATTCCATGGATTTGGACCCAGTACCCCTAGAAATGTATGGGGACTCATGGTACCTGCACCCTTTTCGGTATCATAAGGCTGAAGAATGACACATCCTTCTTTGGACCAAAATTGATTAAGCGTTTGAATAATTGTTTGGAAATTCATATACAGCTATTGTAAGCCAAGCCAGCACTCTGGCCAAGGTCAGGTTATAGAACATAACGCCAGTTAGACTTAAACCAACTCGTGATATGGGTTTTAATAATTTGAAAGGGGTCTCCAATGCGGGCAGTGGAGACTTCGGGGCAGTAGATAGATATGGGGGCATGGTCTTTCATCACTTCGACACCAGGAACACTTGCAAATCGCTTCACATAGTCGACAGAACCTTTGACCATGGGTAATTTTTTATTGTAGTGAATCAAAAGTGGTATTCCGAGTGCGTATGTCCACTCTCTTAAATCGGGTAATTCTTCAATAGTAATGATTTTGACGCTGGCATGAATGGTAACTGGAACTCTGTAAAATCGGCAACGCGCAATGATATCCTCTACTTGATCTGTCCATTGACGCCCAGTGATTAGGTGATAATTTTCATGTATCACAGTAGGCACATAAATCATGATGTGATGGACAAAAGGCAATATTTCATCGACAACTTCTATCGGGAGTTGACCATGTGTCCATAACCTGACCTTTTTTCGTTTTTGTTTAAGCCATTTTAAAATATGCATGATTTGGGGATTTTTAAATGGGTCACCTCCCACTACATTAATTAATTTTTTTCTCTGGATTTGCTTCCATAATGTTTTATTTTTGATGTTATTTAATATTTGATTTTCAAATTTAAAGTCTTCATCAGAATTATTTTTCCATAATGTGCAGCCATTACACTGTAAATGACAGTGATTAGATACCGTTATTATGCCTTGAGATAACTCCTGTGATAGAGAAAAAGGACGAATGATTTTTAAGTCTTTAAATTTTTCTCTTGTTGATTTATACTTTTTTTTCATATTTTATTACGTTATTTGTATTATGTTTATTTTCATTTTTATTTTTGATTCCTATATTTTAATTAATGGACATCGTCATGAAGCGCCAATTGATCGATTAATACATAGCCCATTTTTATGGCTAAAAGTCACATCGGATATTGATAGACAAGCCCGTATTATACTGTATATTTCGCCGCGCGTGATGAGACATTATGACGTGTTATTTAATTATGTCTCTCGGCAATTTCCAAAGCTTTTGGCTATATTTAGTGGATATAAACTTATTTATTCTTCATCTCGACTCTTATCGAGGCCTATTTTTGAAATTACTCTCATGAGTAGCATATTAATTTTTTTAATTGCCGGTTGTTTTTACTATCGTCAGGCATCGATTAAGCTGGATCATCAACAACGTCAGTGTATTTTGTCGATTGCGACACTGTCCCGACACACCTTAACGCCACACCCCAGCACACCGACTCACTTATTTGATGCTGTAGAGGCACAGCATCAATTACCTGGAGACATCGTTGACCTCGTCATGTCCCCTACCCATTTTAAATTAAAAGGTAAAGTTGAATTGGCCGAAGCCCATTCTATGACAACTGCCTTAGATACCCTATTCTCTAAAACTGTTAATACAGGAAACTTTGTTGTTATTAGCTCGGATGATGATGTTGTTGAGTGGGAGCTTAGTGCAGAGTTTGGAGAAAATTTATGATCACTCCATATACCATTGGTAGACTCGTTTTTTTATGTTGTCTTGCTGTTGGATTTATTGGGTTTTTGTATCCGGCCTATCATACATATCAGGATAAAAAAAATAACTTTTATTTTCACGCTCAACGACTTGTGGAGGCTCAAAAAAAAAGTCGAGATCTCCAATCTGGAATTGCCATACGTACCTCGCTTAAGCAAATCGCTGAAAGACATGGTGTTGATTTTCAATTTACTCCATTAGGGAACTTTACATTTAGAGCGAGCTTTGTGGCAGAGTCTTTTATTAAAGCAATGCCAGTCATTTTAGAATGCCAACACAAGGCTTTTTTTATTAGGGAATTAAGATGGGATGACCAGTCTCAAACATTGGAGATGGATATTAAATGACACGCTATATTTTTACTTTACTATTAATCATAATTAGTTTTTCAACCAAGTATTATGCCAGCCCCATTAAACTATCCGGACTTGAATTATTACAACCAAAAGTAACAGTTCAGTCTGCACTAGTCCCTTATACACTGAGCCTTAAATATATCTCTCCTGAATCCGCCAAAGAGCATTTACAAGCTTTATTTCCCGATATCAAAGTAACCCAATCTGGAAATGCCCATCGTGTTGTGGTGATGTGCCCTGAGCGAGAGATTAAATCAATTCAAAAAGTGATCGATAGCCTGGATACCCCTAGCAAGCAACTCCTATTTGATGTTCAGATCATTGAAATTTCTAATGACTACAGAAATCAGTATGCAGGTTTACTGTTTAACTCTGCTAATGGATTTGCCATCAATTATGATTTTTCAACTAATCAGCTGAATACACTTAGTGATTTAAATGCCATCCTGTCAGCCATGGTCACATCGGGAAATGCACGAATTTTGGCAAAACCCCATGTCACTACCCTAGAAACAAAAGCAGCACAAATTAAAGTTGGCGACCGAATCCCCTATACCAATACTGTTTTTCAAAATAATTCATCTACAGTACAAGTCCACTTTATTGATACTGGCATTCAATTAGATATTAAAGCGCGTATTACTAGCGGAAATCGTATTGTAGCGGATATAGATAGCGAAATTTCGTCTGTACGAGCTTGGCGGGAATTTGATGATGTACAATTTCCAGTGATTGCTTCACGTAAAACACGATCTACCGTTCAACTGAAACACCAAGAAACATTAGTGATTGCTGGTTTATTAGATGACTCTACTCACAACAGTTCAAGCCATATCCCCTTTCTTGGTAAACTCCCTATATTAGGAAACTTATTTCGCACACGCTATAAAGAAACTGTTCAAACTGATATCGTTTTTATGATTACGCCTAGGATTTCATCTGAAAAATAAGGGATTGTCGCAATAAGCAAAAAAAAGCTCTCGAACGTTGGGGGGAGGGGGATGTCCGAGAGCTTTTTTTCTTCCCGATGCTTAGTCCACCTGAGAAGATATTTTCATTATAAGAAAACACCCCCTAAATGTAAAGGGTAATTTTGACTTTATTGCCTCAACTTGCCTTGTAATCGTCACTCTACTACAATATCGTGATGTCTGATCAGATTCATAATGTTAATATTGATAGCCTAACAACACTTATCTCCCCTCGCGAACTAAAGGAAGAACTTCCGATGTCCGATGAGGCCTACAGAACTGTATTTGATGGCCGTGTAACACTTCAAAAAATATTATCTGGCGAAGACAAGCGATTTTTAATGATTGTTGGCCCCTGCTCTATTCATGACCCAAATGCAGCACTTGAATATGCACAGAGACTTAAAGAATTACGCGATAAGTATATTGATAAACTATATATTGTAATGCGGGTTTATTTTGAAAAACCTCGAACTACTATTGGCTGGAAAGGTCTTATTAATGATCCAGACATGGATGGCAGTTGTGATATGACAAAGGGGCTTAAATTGGCCCGTCAGTTACTATTAAAAATTAATAGTTTGGGTATCCCTGCTGCTACTGAAGTATTAGACCCCATTTCCCCGCAATACATGTCCGGCTTGATGTCTTGGGCGTCGATTGGTGCCCGGACGACGGAGTCTCAAACCCACCGTGAAATGGCAAGTGGATTATCTATGCCTGTTGGATTTAAAAATAGTACAGATGGTAGCGTTGATGTTGCTTTAGCAGCCATGCAGTCGGCCAAACATCCTCATTCGTTTATTGGTATTGATCAGGATGGACATACTTGTATTGTCCGGACAAAAGGTAACCCTTGGGGCCATGTTATTTTACGAGGCGGCCATGATGCCCCTAATTATCATCCAGAAAATATTGACTCTGCGGTAAAAGCATTACAGTCTAAATCACTTCTAAGTCGTGTTATGGTGGATTGTAGCCATGCTAATTCGGGTAAAAAACAGGAAAATCAGGAATTTGTTCTTGAATCTGTGATTAACCAAGTACTTGCCGGAAATACAAATATTTTAGGCGCCATGATTGAAAGTCATTTACATGCCGGAAGCCAATCCATACCAAAGGATTTAAGCCAGTTAAAATATGGTGTTTCCGTGACTGATGAATGTATGAGCTTTGCCGATACTGAACGTGTGATTCGGGATGCTTATTTTAGGTTAAATTTTTAATTTAAAATTAATAAAGCTCAGGAAATAGAATTCTTTCGACACCTTCGATGAGGATGTGGAGAAGTGTCATGTGGACTTCTTGGATGCGGTCGGCTGTGGTGCCGGGGATAATCCATTGGATGTCACATTGGTCTTTGAGTTGACCACCGTCTTTGCCGAGGAGTGCGACGGTTTTAAGGTTGAGTTGCTTTGCCTTTTGGACGGCTTGGATGATGTTTTGAGAATTACCGCTAGTACTGAGGACGATTAGCATGTCTCCAAGTTTGCCATATGCTTCGACGCCGCGTGCGAAAACCTGATCGTAGCCAAAATCGTTGGCTGTGCAGGTGATGTAGCCGGGGTCGGTCAGGCTGATTGCGGGTAGTGGACGGCGGTTTTTGCGGTAACGCCCTGTAAATTCTTCACAAAAGTGAATGGCATCGCAGGCACTGCCCCCATTTCCACATGCGATGACCTGACCACCGTTTTGGAAGGTTTGGGCAAGTTCAATCGCTGCCTTTTCGAGGTTTAAGAGGGTATCGGGAGACTGAATCACTTGAGTTAATGTGCTTTGAGCAAAATTTAGACTCTCTTTTAGATGTGATTTCATTTTTTCTCTCGTACCCTCTGTGATTTCCTCCTAGGATTTACAAGTATTTGCCTTGAGATAATCCTTATTCATTCGAGCGATATTTTCGACACTGATCCCTTTAGGACATGCTGCTTCACATTGATATTCGTTAGTACAATTTCCAAAGCCTTCTTTGTCCATTTGAAGAACCATATTGTTGGCTCTTTTGTATCGTTCGGGCTCACCTTGTGGGAGAAGGTTGAGATGTGACACTTTAGCTGATGTAAATAACATTGCGGAAGCATTTGGGCAGGCGGCAACACAGGCACCACAGCCAATACATTCGGCGGCATCCATGGCTTTATCGGCGACATCTTTGCCGATGAGGAGAGTGTGGGCATCTGGGGCGCTACCTGTATTGACTGATACAAAACCGCCAGCCTGAATAACACGGTCAAATGCAGACCGATCTACAACAAGATCTTTAAGGATTGGAAATCCTTTAGCACGGTATGGCTCGATGATAATGGTATCATTATCTGAAAATGAGCGCATATGAAGTTGGCACAATGTAGTTTTTCTCATTGGGCCATGCGGCTGTCCGTTGACAACTGCACCGCACATTCCACAAATACCTTCTCGGCAGTCGTGGTCAAATGCGACTACTTCACGGTCAGATTTGGCAAGCTGCTCATTGAGTTGGTCAAGCATTTCTAAAAATGAGGCATCGGTACTCACATGATCAAGTTTATAGGTTTCGAAATGACCTTTTGCTTTTGCATTTTTTTGGCGCCAGATTTTAACGGTAATTTTGATTTCTTTGTGGCTCATTATTTGTAACTCCTTTGTGAGAGTTTCACTTCTTCAAATGTGAGTGGTTCTTTATGAAGGGTTGGCTCGACACCAACACCATTGTGCTGCCATGCGGCAACATAACAGAATTCGTCGTCATTTCGTTTTGCTTCGCCTTCTTCGGTTTGGCTTTCTTCACGGAAGTGACCGCCGCAAGATTCCTTTCGATGTAGCGCATCTTGTACTAACAGCTCTCCAAATTCTAGGAAATCTGCGACTCGTCCGGCACGCTCTAGGGATTGATTTAACTCTTCTCCTACCCCCACAACACTAACATTGCGCCAAAATTCTTCACGGATTTCGGGGATGCGCTTGAGGGCTTCTTTTAAGCCTTCTTCACTACGAGACATTCCGCATTTATCCCAGAGAAGAAGTCCAAGTTCTTTGTGGAATTCATTTACTGTTTTTTTACCACGAATATTGAGTAGTCGGGTAATTTGGGCCTTGACGTCCGCTTCGGCTTTTTTAAATTCTGGATGATCTGTTTTGAGGTCATCTGTTTTGTGGTCGGCCAAGTAGTTACCAATTGTATAGGGAATTACAAAATAGCCGTCTGAGAGGCCTTGCATTAGTGCGCTTGCCCCTAATCTATTGGCCCCATGGTCTGAGAAATTGGCTTCGCCTAATACAAACAATCCTGGAATAGTACTCATGAGATTATAGTCTACCCATAAACCGCCCATAGTGTAGTGAATCGCAGGATATATCATCATTGGACTCGTGTAAGGATCGCTATCGGTGATGCGTTGGTACATTTGAAATAAATTTCCATAACGCTCTTCGATGGTTTTTTGACCTAGTCGCTTAATGGAATCTGCGAAATCCAAGTAGACCGCTAATCCAGTTGAACCAACACCACGACCTTCGTCACAGACTATTTTTGCATTTCGAGATGCGAGGTCTCGAGGAACCAAATTACCAAAACTTGGATATTTACGTTCTAGGAAATAATCTCTTTCGCTTTCGGGGATTTGGTTGGCTGGACGATTATCGCCTGCCTTTTTGGGTACCCAAACTCTTCCGTCATTTCGTAAACTTTCACTCATTAGGGTTAGCTTAGATTGACTTTCGCCATGTACCGGAATGCATGTTGGGTGGATTTGTGTATAACAAGGGTTTGCAAAAAATGCGCCTTTTTTATGAGCGCGCCATGTGGCGGTCACATTACATCCGATGGCATTGGTTGATAGAAAATAGGCATTTCCATATCCGCCAGTGGCCAGACATACTGCATCTGCAACATGGGATGAAATTTCGCCGGTGATAAGGTTACGAACAATTACCCCCCTGGCTTTTCCATCAATGACTACGATGTCTAATATTTCGTGGCGGGCATGCATTTTAACGCCGCCTTTTGCAATTTCTTTTTCTAGTGCACTGTAGGCTCCTAATAGAAGCTGTTGTCCTGTTTGCCCTCTAGCATAAAATGTACGGGATACTTGAGCCCCTCCAAAGGATCGGTTGGAGAGGTATCCTGCATAATCACGCGCGAAGGGGACCCCTTGCGCAAC
>Ga0214917_10001095_pt1 | contig 35345 bp, 47 predicted proteins | sample LL_1208_BB_MetaG_FD_177983 | JGI IMG/M metagenome (GOLD analysis project Ga0214917, IMG submission 177983) | Freshwater microbial communities from Lake Lanier, Atlanta, Georgia, United States - LL_1208_BB | ecosystem: Environmental > Aquatic > Freshwater > Lake | place: USA: Georgia | collected... | reverse complement strand
CGTCAAGTTCTGCTTGTCCCTGTTCGGGGGCTAACATTGCCGAGATAGCACTGGCCGCATCGGCCATATTCATTGATTGTATTTCTGCCATAGTATTTTTTTAAATTAGATTTTCTGTGATTTGCTTATCGCATTCTGTGCAATTTTTCCGTTGTCCATTACTTTGACCAACTCTTGTCTTAGGCCATCAATGGCCTGCAACATACACCATGCGGTTTCGCGCCTCGCAGACTCTTCGGGTTTAGATGATTTAAATGCCCAAAGTTGGTCGTTTTCCAATTTTGTAATTGCTGCATTGAGGGTTTCATCCTCCAGCAATTGCTTGGCCTTTCGGCCTTTACTTACCAGGTCTTCGTTTGTCACTTACTGTGCCATTCCTTGAAAGGTTGATGGGGGCATCATCTCAGGCGCTGGTGGCTGCGGCTGGGACACAAACTGTGCCGCCTGCTGCTGGGCCAACAATGCCTGCTGACGCATTGCTTCACGATCAATATTCTGCGCAGCGTCAATTTCCGCTGTGCTGATCTGTGATTTGTACTTTAACTCAATTTCATACTTTTTGAGATACAAATCTTGAGCCATTTTGTCGCGGGTCAGATCGTCATCCATGATCATCTGCTGGCGCTTTAGCTCCAGCTCTGCCGCTTTCTTCTGGATATCTGCCTTGATCGACTCGGCCTGCACTTGGGCCAGCACCTCTTCGGGGCTTGGCTTTTGTGGTGGCGTGGGTGGCACATAGTCAGCAGGGATATTCTGAAAAAAGCTGGTTGAGTCTTTAAAGCCAGATAACTCTACGATTTTTCGCAGGGTATTACTAAACTGCTGGGGCGTGACCAAGGGATTGGTTGGGCCAAGTTGTTGCAAGATTTGCTCTTGCTTGGACATGATCATCATCAGCGCTTGCAGTTTCTCGTTGGTGTCGCCATTGCCCAGGGCAATATTGATGTTGGCATCCATGCTGGTGTCCCAGAATCTTGGATCGATCTGCACCCACTCATTGCGCATACGCACCATTCGCGCTTTGTCCTGGTGCGTTGTGGCCAAGAACAAAATGCCCTTGAATAGCTTTTTCATGCCTTCAGCCAAGATTCGAGCTGTCAGCTCAATACGACCTTGGCTGGCATTGATCGTTGCATTCACAGCTGCCTTGGTGCTTGACTGCAATGCATCAGCATTCAGACCCATGGCCGCCTTGCTCATGCCCGTGCGATCTTCTTTGATCTGGTCCATGTATTCCATCATTGGGAATGCAGCCTGACCCACAAATGGAGTCGTTAAAGGCTGGACCATGCCAGGCGCTCTCATGCGAATGATCGCGCCAGTCTCGTTGTTCAAGACATCATCGATATTGACTTGACCTTCCACCACTGCCGTGCGCGGGTGAATGGACTGGGCCAGACTGTCCAATGTGTTCCTGAGTATTTCAGACTTGATTTCTTGCAAGTCGCGGGTGATGTCAAAAATCGACATCGCCTCAAGTGGGCTTGTGTGTGGCTCTGGGTCGCAGGGAAAGTCAGCAAATGGAATGTAGCTGGCTGGCAAATTACGCACCACCTTATAGCCACCACCCATGCAACAGACCTTGCGCAGCTCTGCAATGCCGTCACCATCAAAGTCCACACGGGAATAAGCCTCGATGTAAAGCACTCTGCGCATCATGGGATTGGCAGCGTCATTTGTGCCAAATGTCGTGGACAGTGGCTGACGCGCTAAATATTCGTCATTGCTGTCCAAGTCGGTTGAAGACATATTCTCTTCAATCTCATCCTGGTCATAACCCATAGCCAACAAATCAGCCATGGTGGCCATTTGCCGGTGGGCAATGATGGTCGAATCGTCAAACGATCTGGCGCGTCTGTCCAATAGTAGCTCTTCGGGTGGCACGGCCATGATCCTGATCCGGCCATCCTTTGTGATGCGCTTGATCTGCACATCATGCACCATGGCGGGTGGATTCATAACTGGCTGGCCAGTCATTGGGTCTACAGTGCTAATCTGCATTTCGTCAATTTGTGGGTCAGGATAAGACACCACAATCTTGACCTTTGCACCAGGCTCTTGCATCAGCATCTCTAGCGTCTGGTCGTCTAGGCCGGTGTACTCTTCGATTCGGACTTTCTCTTCGTCTTCCCACCAGAATTTGGCAATGCCGCATTTACGCACCAATGCATCTTTGAAAATGGCATAACTGGTCAAAAACCCGTTGTTGTCATTCTGGAAAACATAGTTTGCATAGTCGGTCGCCTGCTGGGCCATCTTCACATCTTCTGGTCCACGGGGTGCAAATTCCACCACATTCTCAGAATTAAAGAAAACGCGCATCAGGCTTGGCAGCATGGCCGAGACAGTGTCCCGCACTTCCATGGCCACCACTTTACTATTGCCTTCGACCTCATTACCAAATAAATCACCGCGATAGTATTCAGTCCCCTTGGCGCGTGTAGGTGACAGATCACTGTCCACATAACTCACTGCATCGGTCAGGTCTTGCGTGATGATCGCTTGCAGCTCTGCATCATCCATTGGCTCGGTGGCTGCAATGTCGGTATTGATGGCGCTGGTGATGTCTTGCTCGTTCATGGGGAATCCTTTTGTATGGCTCAAATCAATTCTAATTGTGAACAAACAGAATATGCGGCAGTTTTACCACCAAAATATTTTGGTCATTTAACAAGATATCTTCAAAATAGCTTGCATCTCCAGCATAGCCTTTGTCTCGAAATCCAACTTTTTTAGCTCTGTCTGTCTTCACAATTGCTGCACTTATATCAATTGAATTGCGCCTATAACTTGTTTCAAAGTAAGAATAAGGCGGCAAATCTCTACCGCCAGGCCGGTTGTGGGAATGCACCATGTCAAACAAAATGACATCAGGTTGCCCAGTGGCCACGTTCAAAATTTCTACTGCTCTTGGGATAAAGTAATTATCCGCATTGGTCAGCAGCAAATAATCGCCCGTGGCCTGCTCAATCCCAATCTGCCTCAAAGAATGCCCGTAGTCGTTGAATCTAGACTCTGTGCAAAAATACTTGATTTTCTCTGGCATCTGCTTGGCCAGTGGCCGCATTGCCTGCTCAAACTCGGTGCTTGGCCCATCGTGAATGACTGTAAGTCGCCAGTTGTCTGCACTCTGATTTATCCAAGACTGCACAAATACCCGCATTTCATTGGTGCGCTCATAAGCCACCGCGAATACATCAATCAAACCAGGCACTCGCATATTCGGGTCGATTCTTTCTAAGCCATGGCAGCGAATCTTCATGCAGTTTTTGCGCATTAAAGCCAATGGTGTTTGAGCCAATGTGGTGGACATAACTGGCACTCACATAGTGGCCATAGCCTTTTTTGATTAAGTCCATACAATGCACATCATCTGAGTACCAATTCAGAGGGGGAAACTTTGCCTCTTCAAATGCATCACTTGATATCCATGCAAAGATTGGGCTAATTATTTGGGCCAGTTTGATGTGTGACTCAGACGGAAATTTGTAAAAGTAGAGCTTCTCATCTGGCTCACTAACCCGCACATTTTGACAAGGTGGAGCTGCATCAGTTCTTGATGCGACCCACCCAGCTTTGTAGCTGTTCATGGTCCTGACAATGGACACATCTTCCATCAGCACCTTCACACTGGTAGGTGTCAGCACTACATCGTCATTGGCCACAATGCAAGACGACCAGTCTTTCATGGCCGCCTCGATCACCTCGTTATAGTCCTCGCCAAAGCTCCTTGGCAGGCCATAGATTTTGTAATCGGCATCAAAATGCTCGATGACAGACTCTGGGCCGCGCAAGTAAACCGGACACTCTGGCGCGTATTGCCTGATGGATTCGAGCAATACGGCCAGACCATGGCCTTTGACAGTGGCAATGACAATCGGACAAATCATTTCTTTGCCTTATTTCTTGCAGATATCGCTTTGGCTTTGGCCCGTGCATCTTCTTTGCTGCTTGCACCCCATGCCTTCAGACTCAGCAGCAGCCTGGTCGGCTCACTACCCTTCATTTCAGGCCCAGGCATATTGCCCATCCGCGCCAAGAATGATGCGCGTCTTGGATTGTCGCCAGACTTGACTGGCGCTTTCAAGTTCATGCCCTCGGCCTTGGCGCTGGCCCGACCTTTGGCATTTAAGCCGCCAGACGGGCTTTTGCCCTCTTTGCGCTGCCAGGCTGGGGTCTTCATTTCTTTGGCTTCTTTGCAGTCTTGGCCGCGGCTTTGAAGTCGGCAGCTGATGGCGCGCCTTTAGCACCAGGCTTGCGCATCTTTTCACCAGAGCCGGACTTGATACGCTCTCTCTTGGCTGCAATATTGGAATACAAACCTTGTTTCATTCCTCTTCTCCCTCTTCATAGTCTTCAGATTCTTCACCCTCTTGCTCACCCGTGTTCGGACCACCGACCACCCATGCATCACAAGTTCTGCTTGCTGCGCACTTGAAATCAAAGATTTCGCAATAACCGAGATCGGCCAACTTGATTGTTCCCCATGGGTCAGCTTCCATGCCAATGCCTTGGGCAATGCACTCTTTGATGTTGTCAGACACGTTAAACGCTGCGCAGTTACCGCATAGGCTCTGCTTTGCGTCATCCATGCTCACATCCCACTGGTCAGCCTTCTTGCGCCAAAAAGCCTCATTAGGCAGTTTGGGATTCTCAGGACCATAGGCCGCGCTGGTGATTGCCTTGGCGCGGTTTTTCAGATTGAGGGTAATGTCTTGCGTGGGCATAGGGCAGTTCTCGCCTGCGCTCATGTCCTCGCCCTCTTCTCGGTCCATGACCTGGCTCATGGTGCGCTGCATAGTAGCCATTATTTTTTCGCCTTGTTTGTGGCCGTGCGCTGACCGCGCATTGGCATCTTTGCTTCAGACATTGCAATGGCAATGGCCTGTTTAGGATTCTTAACAATTTTGCCAGTTCCACCGCTGTGGAGCTTGCCAGCTTTGTACTCACCCATTACCTTGCCGACCTTCTTTTGCGCTTTCGTCATCGCCTTCATAGGATTCCCCCATTGGTTTGTCAATACCCGAATTATGCAACCCGCACAAGGTTTCTGCGCAGGGGTTGCGACCACTTTCCTGATCCACTTGACCCGTACATCCCTGCAATCGCATCAGACGCAAATGTCAGGACAAAGGCATCGGCCTTGTCTGGGCTTGGCAGGCCGCGTCTCTTGATCTCGTCTTTCCCCTCGATGGCGATCTTGCCGTTGCTGGTGAATGAGTACCGCACTGTGGCCAGCTCGGCAATCAAGACATCATCCTTTGGCATCTTGCAGTCTCTAGCCTCAAGCCAGGCTCTGGCCCGATACCACAGCTCTGCTTTCAGATTCCTGTAAGTTCCACCCATCGCGGGTGATTCACTCACATTGATCCCACGCGCTGGCAGGCCCAGCTCCCGCAGCCTGTCCACCACGCCAGCTCCAAGGCCAATCGAATCGACCAGTATTTCCTTTGGCTGCTGGCTGGGTGGCAATGCCTGATACTCGGCCACCACCGCACCAGTCAATTGCATCAGGTCCAGATTTTTCCATGTCCGAATAGCCTCAGTCACAGCATTGCCCTGGCGCTTGCACAGAGCTGATCTGTCACTACCAAACCGCGCCACATCCAAGCCCCAGATCATGGGCGCATAGTCACTTGGCGCGACATCCCGATTCAAAGCACTTTCCAGCAAATCCATGGCAATGACAGTGTCGTCATCCCCCTTCGGAAACTCACCAATCACCCTGATCCGGTAGACGTTGCTTTCCTCGCCATAGCGCATGGCCATCTCTTTGACGTACTCATCCGACACCCTTGGCGAATCAGTGCAGGCCACTTGAAACGTAGTCCACTCATCAGCCAGGCGCGTGTGAGTGTCGTAGAAAAACCCACTATTTCTCACTGGATTGCCCAAAAGCAGCGTCACCGCGTTATGCCCCGACATCGAGCCAGCCGCGGCCTCGAACACTTGCTCTGGCACACCAGAAGCCTCATCAGCCACCAGCATCACATTCTCTGAGTGAATTCCCTGCAAGGCTTCCGGCTGCTCGGCCCGACTTGTCCTGGCCGAAATAAACATCTCAGTCGGTGCAGCATTAAACTCAATCCTCTCTTGCTTGACAGTCAGTAACTGCTGCAAAGGCAAAGGCATCGCATTGATCCAGCGCTTCAGCTCCGCAAACATCGCGTCATAAAGCTGGCTGCTTGTCGGTGCAGTGACCACCACCTTGACCGGAGACCGCGTCATAAAGTACCAGAGCATGGCCCAGCTGCTTGCCGTACTTTTCCCCACCCCGTGGCCACTTCTGACACTTATCTTCCGATCACCCCGTGCAATGGCCTTCAAAAACTCAATCTGCCACGGGTCAGGGTCAACCCCCAACACCTCTTGCACAAACAAGACTGGATCAGGCTGATATCGGTCTACCCACTGGGCAAAGACGTTCTCTTTCACAGACCCCTCGCTTGCTTTAAGTTCCGACCCGTGATCCGATTGGTCCAGCATGATGCACATAACCACCTGGTCGCACTCATCTCAACCCCACCCTCTGGTGGCTTTTTTTGGGCGCACTTATTGCAAATCTGTAATTTGTGGCCATGCACGTTTCCATTCAATCTGACTGGGTTATTTACAAAGTTACTCTTCATTGGGGTATTTTCTGCACTTCATTATTTTTATGGATTAACCATTTATCACCTAATAATCTAATCGCCTTGATATATTGCAATTGATTATGTCTGTTTGTGCTTCTCGGCACATAATCCACATTGAATAACTGGCGCACTTTAATAAGCATTTGTGTATTCATATTATTCCCACGATCTGGTTAATGTCCACCCATGCGTGTAAGACAGTTGTCCCGTCTGGACTCATTAAGGTGCAGAAGACCTTCCCGTCTTTTTCCTCGGCAGTGTCGATGACGACCCACTCCTGACCTTTGAAGATCACTGTCGCTAACTTAGATTTCATTCGTTTACTCCGTTGTTTGTGGAGTTGACATTTTTGCACAATTTGATTTGTTTGTTAAATTATTTTTTATTTTTTTAAAAATTTTTTTTGTAGGTGTTTAGTGCCGCCACAGTCGCCCCCGCCAAAGCGGCCACGGGGGGGGTCTCGGCCACCGACCGCCAGCTGGCCACCACCGACTTGTCCCCAGATTTTGGCCAACTTTATCCACAGATTCCTGTGCATAACTAGGCTTGTAATACTTTAATGCACTTAATTCTGTGGATAACGACTTATCCACTTAACATAATGGTCGTTGTATAAAGTGACTGAATCATTTGGTATTCATATCTTCAATTGTCATGCTGCGCTTGCGCAATGCATCAAGGGCCATGCTTCCAAGGTCGATGTTGACCAGTGGCTGCTGCTTGTCACCATACTCGTCTGGCGCTTGCTTAGAGGCCAGCCAGCGCCTTGTGTCCACTCTCAGCTTGGCCACTTGTGCTTCTTGAGGCGTGGCAGAGTCTGCAATTTCCAGCGTCTGCTCTGCTAAACTTCTCCCACCTCGCGTGCGTGCGCGTGCGAGGAGTTCTCCCCGCTTGGCATCTCTTTCGACCCATTTGTAGAAACCGCCAATGCTTATCTCCAAAGACTTAATCACTGAATCGATGGTCTTCCCCTGTGAGATGTGGTCAAAGACCATGGCTTCACCACCAAAGGCATGAATTTTCTTATTGATGCTGCTCATTTCTTTGCGCTCGATTGCAGCCTGGTCACGCAATGTGAGCTGACGCTCGACAATGTTGTCAGCAAGCTCACTCAATGTTGCTGCACTCTTTTTTGGCTTGGCCATTCAAATACCCTTCAATGATTTTGATTGCATCTGGCGCTGATCTTGAGACCAGGCACAGATATCCTTTTGCGTTTAACTGCAAACCCACAGCGCTTTGTTTGCTTGACACCACTCCGGCCTTGGTCTTCATCTCAATGAAAAGCCCATGAAACCCATTTTTAGGCTCTAAGACGCAAAGGTCAGGCATCCCTGCTAAAACCCCTTCAGAATGCAATCTGACGCGCTCTGAAGCGCTTCTATCGCCTCCATTGGGTATTGCTGCAATGATGCAGTCCGGATAAAACGCACGAATGTGTTGCACCACCTTGACCTGGTCAATGTGTTCAATGCTTTTGCGCTTGCGCTTTATGTCAACCACCATGACTCGGATTCTACTGCCGTGGCTTTGGCTTGAAACAAGTGGCATCGGTGTTTGACATCGGTCGGGAATGCAGCCAGTCCGGTTTGGCTGCATTGATGTTCGGACCATGTGATGGTTGCCCATCCATTCCGAATCTTTGCTTCGTCAAACATCCACTGCAATGGCTTTGAGTTGACCTTTCTGTGCCTTTCCATCTGCTCGGCTGGCATGGACTGCTTCATGTCCACTTCTACCGCTTTACTGCACTGGTGGCAGAAAACGCGCTCATCTTCAACCCATTTGTCAGATTGTGGATAACCTGTGGATAACTGTCTAACTTCTTGTCCCATGCAAAACCTCCCGAAAGGGTCAAAAGTAAACCGGTATGGACAAAGGAAATCTACCGGTTTACCTGTTTACTTTTCACTATCCCAAAACTGACCAGATTGGCCTGTGGATAAGTGGGTCTACGACCCCCACTTATACCAACAGACCTGCCATTATCTAAACCGGTATACCGCTTTACTACCGGTTTACTACCGGTTTACCGGTTTACTTTATTTGAACCCATCCGCTGCTTGCTTGGTCCATTGCAAAGCGCTGAAATATGGCCGCGCTGACGGCCTTTCTTGCGTAGCTTTGGTCGGCCATTGGCACGGCCTGATAGATGTCAGCCCACTCCAGCTGGTGCATTGTTATGAGTTCTTTTGGCACTGATGGCCTGCCAGACCCTCTGCGCATGATCACCGCGCCTTTGGCATTGATGATGGATTGGACAAAGTTGCAGGCAGCATCACACGCATCTTGGACTTGCTGCTGCTTCTTATCGTTCTGCCGGTCGTTGGCTGCTTGCCTTCGGTCTTCTTCCGATGACATGGCTGGCACGACCAGCAGCACCATTTGCTCTTGGACATCCCCGTCTTCATCCAGCACAGTGTCGGCAAAGACATCGCTATTGAATTTGATTTCTCTGAAGTTGGGCTGATAACGGGTCTTGACCAGGCGCATATAGCGGGTCTTGGTCTCATCTTCAAACAGCACTCCGGTCAGGGTTGCATCGCCTGTGAATGCTGATGCACCACGGGCTGTGGCATCTGAGTCTGACTTGCTGATGGTCTTGTTTGTGTGGGTAATGATGCAGACTGGCGTGTCCAGTTGGATATAAATGGTCTGCTTTAGTGCGGCAATATATGCACCAACTTCTGAGTTGTCATTCTCATTATCAATATCCATTGTGGCATTAGCCGTGTCCAAAACTAATAATGGCCGTACATTATCAATCGTGTGATTTATTACATTATGTGCAAGCATGAGTAAATCTTTCACATTGGACCTTTTGGCATCGATGATGACAAACCAGTCTGATAATGAAGCCGCACTGATCCCGTAATGCCTGGCATAGCCTGTAAGAGTTCTCTCGACTTGGTCCGAGTCTTCAGTCACTATGATTGTTTTGCGTTTCTTGGTGGCCGTGAGTTCACAGTCTTTGGCCTGTAAGCCTGCCATGACCATGCACAGACTGATCACTGCTGTGGTCTTGCCAATGCCAGGCTGACCAGCCAGCACCATGAAACTGTGCGCCCAAAAGCCTTTGACCATGTAGCGAATGGGCTTGATCTGGCCAATGGTCAGTGTTCGCTCTGGCCAGCCTTTGGTCTCTTTTTGCGCTTCAATTTGCGCTTCAGCTTGGCCAATCACTGCTGCAAAGTCTTCCACCGCTGACTTGCGCTCGGACTGCTTGGTTGGGGCTTCCCAGCCAGCGTCTTTGGCGTGTTTGTACAAAGTTCCAAGCCCCACACCTTTGCCTTGGTGAAAGCTCTTCCAGTGGACTTCAATGTCTTTTGTGCCTGCAAACTTGTTGCCTGCCATGGACCATGTCATCCATGGGCCGAGACCAGCCTCGCCAAATTCAGTGTGCAGCGCTTGGCCAAGTTCAATCCACTGGTCATAGTCGCAGTCTGGGCTGATATGGTGCAAAGCCTTGATGGCACGATCAAGATCGCTGTCATCCAGTCTTGAACCTAATTGGGTGAAGTCAAATGATTGGCTCGGTGGTGCAGGCTTTGGCTCTTGCAGCTGGTGCTGCTCGATGATGCCCCAGTCCATTAAAAGTTCATGCAAATCCACGGCCTCTTGGAATTCACCGACCACCGAATTGCCAGAAAGTAGCACTGACTTGCCCGCACTGTTTGGCAGGCCAAAGACTTCTAGCTCTTGGCCACCGCCCAGTTTGTATTTGGGTAAGACTTGGTCAGATTCTTTGGGTGGTGAGACCCATAAGAAGACATGACGGCCACGGCCTGAGACAGAAACCTCGGTCAGCATCTTGTGCTGCTTGACATACTTGGCCATGCGCTGAATGGCCACATTGGTCGGGCCTGATGCGTGTTTCATGTCCACATCGAGGCAAACCAGAAAGTTGCCTGATGCGCTGATGATGGGGCGCTGCTGGACCAAGCCAAGATATTGGCCATGAGGGCATGACTCCATGGCCCAGATATCTTCTGAGTTGTAAAGGTCTGACGGGTCTGTATCCCGTGCCACGCCTTGGCCGCTTCGCTTGTAAGGAATCTTTTTGTTGCCTTGCAGGGCAAACGTACAAAAGACAGCATCAGGCGCGACTGCACCTATTTTGCAGGCGACAGACTGGGACTGACTGAATGTGTCTGGCAGGGGTGTTTCAGTTATAGTTGGCACTGAAATTCCTTTAAGTTGGGGTTTCATTTGTAAGTTGCCATGAGATTGACCTTTGACCTGGCAGTGTTAACGCGCTGTCAGGTCTTTTCTTTTGGCAGGGGATGTGATTCTATTCCTTGGCCTTGACAAGACTTGGCGCAGCAGTCTTCTCACCGACTAGGTCTTCGCTGACTTCGACACCAAGTTTCAAGACAGCACTGGGCGACTTCAGCTCCCACACTTTCAAGTTGTCTTTGAATGCTTCCATGACCAGCGCCTCATCTTTCCAAAATTTAGTCTTGCGGCCTGCGCGCATGGTCCAGCCAGTGATTGCTTGGCCATTGGTCAATTGATCTTTGGCAGCAGACTGCACTGCATCGGCCCATGCAGCCACCAGAGCCGCGTTATCTAGCATCTCTGGGGTAACAGTGGTGTCAGGCTTGAAATCGCTTCTAGCGACCTCTTGGACCTTCTCGCGCATGGATGGGCAAATGGTCTTGGCCTTGCAGTATCGGCAGGCATCGGGGCTTGGGTTTGTGGGTGCATCGCCTGTGAGCGCCAGCTCGGCTGCCGACTTCAAGCGCTCACCATGCAAGTTCAAGCGGTTGCCCGACACTGTCCACTTGCTGTGGCCAACCCGCGGCTGGAATATGTGCATGGTGCATTCGATGGTGCTTGGCGCTTTGAGCTGGCGCATTGCTCCAAGGGCATAGGTTAAGAGCTGCTTGTTGTCTTGGGCATCCACAGCGACTCGGCCAGTCTTCAGATCAATGACATGAAGATGGTTGCCATCGACCAGGACTGCATCGGCAGTCCCACCAAGCGCTGGGTGCAGAGACTTCAGACCCTCATCGAGATTGACTTCGATCAGCTTTTTGCGCGGATTCTCGACCAGAGTGTTGACAAAGTTGGCATAGCCTTGGGCCATTGAAAGATGGTCCGGATCAGTTCCGGTTGGTATCTCACCATTGCGCAGAATGATCTCAGAGAGTTCATGGATCGCTGTACCAATGGCAGCGGCTTCGCCTGCTGGCTCATAAGGCATGAGGGATTCAAGCCTGTATGAGCCAGGGCAAGACATGAAGCGGTCTGTTCTGGATGCTGAGAGTCGGGCGTGTTTACGGGTTTCATGTTGCATGGTTTCTCCAAGGGTTAAATGATTTGGTTGACGATATTGAGCTTCTTTAAGACCTTGGCCAAGACTGTATGGTCCAAGCTGGCCTTGATGGTCAGAATGTAGATGACGGGTGGAATGCCTGACTTGTTGATGTTCTCGACCCTGCTGCTGGCCTGCTCCAGTGCTGATGTGGACCAAGTGCATTCAACAAAGACAATCGTGTCGGCAGCGGATAGGTCCACACCTTCAGACATGGCGGCAATGTTGCCAATGATGCATTTGGTCTGGCCAGACTGGAAATCGGCAATAGCTTTGTCGCGCTTGGCCCGTGCGGTATCACCCACCACTGTCACTGGCTTGTGAACAAATAGCAGTTTCTCCAGCTCGGCCACTACATCCTTGTGGTGCGCAAATACCACCACTGGATCGTTGGCTTGGAGCAAGTCATCAATGAATTCACTGGCGGCCTTGACCTTGCGCATTCCGGCTTCCCGCATGATCTCGGCCAGACCCTCAAAGGCCAGCAAGGCATTGGGGTTTGCCATCAAGGCATCGGCATCAAAACTTTGCTCACGTTTGTCATTGGGTAGGTCAAAGGTGATCAGGCTGACTTGTGGCTCTTTGTAGTCTTTGAAAATGGCTTCTTTCTTTCTGCGCATGACATGGGGTTTCATCATGTCTTTGAGTTCGACCAGGTTGGATGCGCCACTGGTATCCAAGCCCCATGGCGCGACCCACATCTTTGCGTAACGGCCTGCAAAGTCATACCAGCCACCTCTGTAAATGCCAAGGCCGTGCAGAATGGGCCACAGCTCGATGGGCCTGTTTGGGATGGGTGTGCCAGACAATGCATAAACAAAGGAAATCTTCTTCATAGCCAGCATGGCCGCCTTAGTCCTTTGGGCTTTTGGATTCTTAATCCTGTGGCACTCATCCAAAACTAGAGTGCTATATCTGTCCAAATCTGTTTGTGCATATTGCAAGACATCATAGTTAATGATGGTCACATCGGCACTGTTTACCTCTGAAGCGCCTCGTTTTCCATTGACCACATGGACCGAGACGTTGGGCGCGAGCTTGGCAAACGCAGACTCCCAGACTGTTTTGGCAATGGCTGGGCAAACGATCAGTGCGGGTAGGTTTTCAAGTGCAGCAGCTGCTGTGGGTAGCGTCTTGCCAACCCGTGGCTGGTCGGCCAGTATGGCCCTGCGCCTAGACAGCAAGAAGAGCTTGGCCTCTTGCTGATGGGGGAATAGTTGCATTTCGGTTTCCTCGTTTTAAGTTGTTGCGATCATATCTGCATTTGTGCTAAAGTGCAATTTCTGCAAACGCAGAAAACGATAAATCGTTAAACCTCGTAAACCCTTAAAAGGAAAAAACCATGTCTACCAGAGTCGTAACCGGAAAAGTTCGTTTCTCATATTTCAGCGCTTTGACTGCGCGTAAGAATGAAATGAACGGGAAAGAAGAGTTTTCAACGCAAGTGCTTGTCCCAAAGACAGACCTTGACACTGTGAACCAATTGAAAGCGGCAGCCAAGGCCGCATTGACTGCCAAGTTTGGGGACAAAATCCCAAAGACTGTCAAAAATCCCTTGCGTGATGGCGACACAGAAGTCAAATCCGATGGCGGCCCACTGGGTCCAGAGTATGCAGGCCATTATTTCTTCAACACCAAGTCAACCAATAAGCCTGGTGCAGTGGATGCCCATGGCCATGACATTCTTGGATCACAAGACATTGTCTCTGGCGACTATGGCCGAGTCAGTCTGAATGCCTATGCTTATGACCAAGCAGGCAATAAGGGCGTGTCGTATGGTCTCAACAACATCATGCTTTTAAGTAAAGGTGACTCGCTCGGTGGTGCAAAGCCATCAGCGGCCAGTGACTTTGGCGTGGTGGCTGGCAAGAGTGCGCCAACTGCTGCCGAGTCAGTCGATAACGACTGGTGATCTGTCGATCAGTTTTTCAAGGGCCAAGTGCAATTGATTGACTGATGTCCACAGTGGCTCAACAGTCCCAGACAGCCATCGGCTTACCTGGGACTGTTGGATGCCAGCCTCATTGCATACCGCGGCCATGGTGATCTTGTTGGCCTTCGCCCTTGCCTTGATATCGTGAATTGATTGCATGACCGCATTCTAATTGCGCTTTATGTATAAAAACAACACATAAAAATAATTGTTGCAAGATATTTGTTTTCTGTCAGAATTCGTTACTCCTAAACAAGTAAACGAAAGAAACGAAATGAAAAACACAACTTTTACCGCCTCAGTAGCTTCTGATCTATTCAACGCTGGTTACTCTTGTGATGGTCATCCATTCATTGCAGAGCAGTTTTATGTGGTTATTGAGAATGCAGCTGGTAAGCGTTTTCGTCATCAAGCCACTTTTAATGGCACTCAGCAAGTTATTTGTGAAGAGACTGGCGACGCTTGCTTCCCCGATTTACGCGCAGAGGCTTCAGCCAAAGCAGATCGTTTAGCCGCCCGTGTTAATGCAGCGCTTGAAGCTGGCAAGTTTATTTCTCCTACATTTTGGGATGAAGTCGATCCAGCTTATGGCTCTGATGAGTATGTCGATCAAGGCACAGAAGCCAAGCGCTTATTTGCTGAGAAAGCCGCAGCCTAATTAACCCACGGGGCTTCGGCCCTATTTAACGAAAGAAAACCATGAAACAGAAAATCATTACCGCCCTGATCGAATGGACCTTGGCCATCATCATTTTTGGTGGCATTGGCGTGATGCTGGCTTGGAGGGGTTAATCATGACCACTACACCTATCTACCCAGATGGCCTCTATCGTTTTGACTGCACCATTGAGGGTGTTGACCTTATATGCTTTCTGGAATACAGCCCAGAAGAGAAAGGATCGACCGATTCTTATGGCGCACCTTATGAGCCTGATTTAGAAGAGGGAATGATGCTCAATAACGCATACATTGCCGGCACTGTGGTGGACATTGCTCACATGATCTTGCAGGGGTTGGTGGACCACATTGAAGTGGCTGCGCTTGAAAAATACAATGACCGATAAAGAATTGCCACCAGCCATCGATGCCTGCCTTGACCTGGTCAATGACCTACTTCACCCAGAAGTTTATGGCCACGCCATCCCCACTGAAGTCAAAGCCCGTGCATTCGTTGTCAAAACGATGCTGGAGCGCTTGAAAGCCCGAATGGAGACCAGCACATGGCCAGAGGCTTAAAACCCCGTGTAGAGCCTGCCATCGAGGCAGCACTGCAAAAGAAAGGCAATCTGTCAGACCTTGATCTGGCCAAGCTGTGCTTTTGTGCCAGGCGCAGTGCAGCGCGAATTCTGTTTGATCTGCACCGCCATGAATTGGTATATATCAGCGGATATACCAGAGTCAGTGCCAATGGCCAGTGGCGGCCTCTGTGGTCTTGGGGGGATGGTGAAGATGCCATAGCGCCTGGGCCAGTGCCAGGCTCAGACCGAATCAGGAAATACCGCGACAAAATGAGTGCAGACGACAAAGACTTTGACGCTGCCAGACGCAGGCAGAAAAGACGGGTTGTGAAACGCGACCCTCTGGTGGCCGCGTTTTTTGGGTCTTAGTTATTCTTGCGCACCAATGGCCGCGCCAAATCCCATTTGTTCAGCCTTTTTGCGCAATGACTGGGCCAATGGCTCGACTTTCATAATGTTGGCCTTGCCCATCATTGTTGCTGCCAACTTGGGATCAAGCATAGCCTCAACAAGCAATTGCTGAATCTGCTGATCAGGCAATTTATAAAGAAAGTCTAGTGGCCTTGTCATGGTGCGCAGCGTGGTGTTGTCAGCCATTGACTCACTAAACACACGGCCAATCAGGTTGCCCATGCTCATGTTTTGGAATGTGTTTGAACCAGGGGCTTTCACGCCTGGTGCAGTTGCAGCCTGACCACGATTGATCTCGTTGATGATGTTGTCCAAACGGGTCTGAGCCGCTGGCGACAATTGAGTGCCAATTTCTTCTGCTTTAGAAGCCAGTTGTCTGCGCAATGCTGACGCTGCCAAGACTGGCTCACCCGTCATCAGGTTGGGCTGACCAGTTGTGACTTTGGCCTCGATGCCCTGCAACAATCGCATCTGGTCAATGGCACTCGATGACTTGCCATATTTTTCCATGTAGTTCTTAAAGCCTGGAGCGCCAGATTCAATGGCGTTGTCAATGACTGGCAATAGATCAGCCAGCTGGCCCTTTGCCAAACGCAAATTGGCTTGTTCGCCTGCCAACTTGCCAGCCATGGCATCTGTGATGTCTTTTCTGACACTGTACAAAGCCATTGGGTCAATAGTCCCAGTATCTGGATCAATACGCTTGGCCAATAGGTTGTTGACATAGCCCATCGCCTCATCGACTGATTTGCGCTGGGTTGCAGGGTTGGCCATGATGCCGCTGATGGCGCTTGTGATTGGCTCGACACTTACGGGCTGTTTGTTGGCAAATGCAGACTCACGCATTGGGGCTGTGATGCTGGTGCGTTTGGCTTCAGCGTATGGAATAGAGCCAGGCTGAGTTACATCGCCACCACGGCCACCAAGCCTTCTGAATGATTCAAGCAAAGCCTGCTGATTTGCAGACAATACGCTTGGGAATGCACCAGACTGGTCCAATGCGCGAATGGCAGTCTCAGCCGCAGCCAAGCCAGGATCACGCGCACCAGCCGCTGTCGTGACTCTCACACCTGGCACAAGAGGCTGGGCCTGTTGCAAATTGAGTGCTGCTTGCTCTGGGTTTGTGGCCAGTCGATTCAAGACATTGCCAACAATGACCTCACGGCCTGTTTGTGTAAATGGCTTAACCATTGCACCAGGCGCTTCTAAGATTCTTTGTGTAGGTGAGAGCTTTGGACCACCTGGGGCGACCATGCCTGCCAACATTGCACCGCCAACTTGGAGAGCTGGAGGCGCACCACCTTCGCGCAACATTCCACCAGCGCCTGATGCTGTCAATGCAGCCGCTGTCTGGGCCTGTGGACTTTGCGCAAAGAATTTAGCCAAGTCTCTAGCCACGCCAGGCAATCTTGGCGCGACTTCACCCGCAATACGCGCAACACCACCAGTGCCATAACCCGCAGTGGCCACATCTTGCATGATTCGCTCTTGGGGTGTTCTAGCCTCTGGGAATCCAATGCCTGTCAATGTTCTTTCAACGGCTTGGCTTTGCGTTGGGATTCTTGTCCCAGCAGCCAAGTTAAAAAAGTTGACCATAGGATCGACCACCATAGGCAGCAGGCCACCAGCAGTCAATGCCGCTTGAGCCATGGGTCGAGCAGCCATTCCAACTTGACGGCCCAGTGTGTCTGGCGCTTGAGCTGGTGCAGCCACTGGAGGCGGCATTGTCTTTAATATTTCGGTGATCTGCTCTTTGGTCATGTCGTCAGGAAACCCGACTGGACCAACACCAATGACATTCACATATTGGGTCATAACTTCACCTTACTGGTAAACATATTGTTTTTTGACTGGGTCCCATGTTGGGACACCAGACATCATTGGCTGTGCAGCAGGGACAGCAGTCGGTGCAGGCGCTAATGGGGTGTAAGGCTCATAAGCCTTGCCAGCAGATTTTTTCATTCCCTCTGTAACCACGCGCCTAGCTTCTGCTTTTTGCGCAATCTTCTCTGGTGTATCGCCCACCATTGGGAAATAAGTCGCATATTCTTGTCGCGCCTCATCCACGCCAATGGCAGCACCAGATTCTTTGCGCAGCTTGGCGCGAATCCAGTCTTGTGCCGCTTGGTCAAATTGTTGCGTCTGCACACTTTGGCCACTTCGAGCCAATGCACCACCCACAAGCGGGATGGCCTCAAGAGTTCGAGTCCCAGCGCCTGGTTGTGAGCCAGCAGGCAAACTGCCAATGATGCTTTGAGCCAATTCCATGCGCTGGGCAAAGCCAGCAGCATTTGTTTCACCCTCTGTCGGCTTACCGCCAGAGACACCTTTGAGTTGTTGGCCACCAGCGCCCATGACTGGCATGGCTTGACCGCCTGGTGCTTTTGGCACATAGGCAAAGCCTTCTGGGGTTTCTCTGATCTCTGTCGCACCACGCAAAAATTCTTGCTGACGCAAACCAAGACCACCTTGGGCCACGGCCAAATTGCCTTGAGCCACTTTCAAGTTGGCAATCTCGCTTGGTGTCATTGTTTGGGCAAATGTTTCGCCACCTTTTAATGATGACTTGTTAACAGCCACAGTCGTGCCACCAAGGTTTTGCAAGACGACATCACGCTTTGGACCAAATCCCTGCATGGTCTTGATGTCGCCAGACTTGTATTGCTGGACCAAGATGGGATTGCCTTTAGGGTCAGTCACCTCAAATGGTTGGCCAACAACTTCAGCCCTTGGGTTTAAATCTCTGGCAATGTCTTGATAGCGCTTTGCGTCTTCACCTTTGCCAGCTGCTGCATAAATGTCTGCGATCCTTAAATACTGGCCAGCTTTAATCTCATTGGCACTTGGCTGTGGAATATTTGCAGCCAGTTCAGCGCGGGCCATCGTTGGGCCAGCTTGCATACCAGGCACAGCCAAGGCTTGCATCTCTGGACTCAATGCAGTTGGTGCAGGGCCAGTCAATACGCCAGCGACTTGCTTTTGCAAATCTTGGGCTGATTTAGCCTCTTGCAGTTTCTGACCCAAAAGCAAATCTTGGAAAGAGCTGGTCCTAGCCTGCTGATAACCTTGCTGACCAGCCTGCAAGGCTGATCCAAGTGCCTGGCCCATGCTGATTGGGACTGCACTTCGGCCACTGGCCTGCAATAGTGCGCCAGCTGCTGACAGTGCAGCATTGCGACCAAGCAGTTTGCGCTGGTCTTCTGTCAGCAAAGCCTCAAGTCCTGATGGTATTCCACCACCGCCAAACATATTGCCTAAACTTGCAAAATCAAATTCGTTAGCCATATTTCCACCTTAATCCAATAAACCTCTGAGGCGTGTATTGACCACATCGCCTCTGCTCATCATGTTAGTTGACCCCGTATCTGGTGCAAGCAAAGACGCGGCCCTCATGGCCCGTCTTTCCTGACCAGGCTTGATGGCCAGCTCTGCCACTGGAATGCCGCTTCTATCCATGGCCACTGCCACATTGTCAAAGCCCTTGGCCTGATCGTGCGCATAGCCAAACAGTGCCATGCCCACATCTTTCTCAGACCCTTGATCAATGATCCTGACTTTTGCCGGATCACTGGTGATCACAATGCCGCGGCTTGTCTGAGCCACTGTCAACCCGTCAGGGATGCGTGAGGGCATCGGTGATCCAGGCGTGATCAGGATGGTGTCACGCTTGCTTGATGGATCAAGCAAAGCCATGAGCTGCGCGTCAGCGTAGCGTTGTGGCTCTGGGGTTGGGTTTTGTCTCATGTTAGATCAAGGCAGCCAATGCACCAAGGCCAGCGCCAGTGCCTGCTGTCAGACCAAGAGTGCCAGCCAATTGAGAGCCAGCCAATGCACCGCCTAATAGGCCAGCACCGACATTCTGACTGTATGGAGTTGTTGCCACCATGCCAAGATTGGCAGGCTGCGCACCCAGTGAAGACTGGACCACGCCAAGACGCTGAAGTCCAATGTTGCGGATCGCATCCATTTGTTGCTGGTCCAGAGCCTGACGCGCACCACCAGCGGCCATGACCGCTTGAGCGCCACCAAGACGCAATGCTTGTTGCTGTGCAGCCAAATTACCCAGCTGGCTTGCACCGCCTAGCCTTAATTGCGCACCTTGCAAGCCTGCTTGCTGATTGGCAATGTCGGCTGCTGATCTGCGGCCAATGTCTGCCTGCTGCATGGCCATTGCCTGGTTAAATGCCTGCTCGTTTAAAGTTGTTCCAAGTGTTCCGGCCTGCTTGGCAAAGCCTGCATTGGTCAAAGCCTCTGCCACACCTTGGCGTGATCCACCAAATGCACGGGCTTGTGTGGCACGTTCACCAGTTTGCTGGATGGCAGCGCGTCTTGCTGATTCCAGATCAGCCAATGCGTTTTCACGCACCATGCTTGTGTATGGGTTCATGTAAGAGCCAATAGAGCCTGGACCTTGTCCCATGCTCAAATTAGTCTGCTGCGCTGTGATCTGACCAGGCTGGTAGACACCGCCATAAGCCGCCATTTGGGCTGCCAAGTCTGTGCCAGTAATGCCTGGGCCAGCAAGGCCAGCATTGACCAGAGCTTCCTCGCCTGCCTGGTACATTGGGTTGTAGCCAGCAAACTGCTGAGTCGGCAAAGCGCCAGCGACCCCTTGGGCCTGCTGAAAGTTGGCCAAAAATGCTTCTTTGATCTGTGGATCAATGGAGCTTGTTGAGGTTGTTGTTCCGCCTTTTGACATATTGCCACCTTATCCGAGTAAAGATTTCATTTTCTTGGCAGGCACTTTGCCCTCATTGATCATGTCCAAAAGTCCACGGCCATACTTATCGACTGAAGACTTCTTGATCACATACTCGCCCATGTCAAGATTGACAGCGCCATCATCTGGACCAGGAGGGTTTGCCCCAAACATCAGGCCGCCATGGACATAGCCACCTTTGGCCATTGCACCACCACCACCGCCACCGGTAGCACCACCGCCACCGCCAGTTCCACCACCATCACCGCCACTGTCGCCACCGCCATAATAATCAGCCAATGTTGTGCCACCTTTGGCAGCAATATCTTGCGCCAAATTAGCCGCGGCAATCTGGTCATATAAAGCAGGGTTGTAGCCACCCATTGCTTGGCCTGCCACCACATTCGCGTATGGATTGCCAACTGGTCGCATCTGGCCCATGACTTGGGCATAAGGTGAGCCAGTGCCGCCAACCACGTTGGGGTTGTACTGAGCGCCAATTGGGATTGATGTGTAATTTCCAAAGTTTTGGGCAAAGCCTTGAGTGGCATTTGCGAATGGCGTTGTGCCAGTAATGCTCATGCTGCCAGTTGGACCAAGTAAGCCGCCAGTGCCACCAGCCGCGCCACCAGTGCCACCAGTGCCACCAGTCACGCCACCAGCGCCACCAGTCATGCCAGTGCCAGTTACGCCAGTGCTAGTTCTTAATCCAGCCAAACGGGCTGCTTCAGCAGCAGCCGCAGCCGCTGCTGCATTGCGTTGTTGCAAACGTAAAGCCGCTTCGTTTTGGCTAGTCACCAAAGCCAACTGGGCCGCATCAGCCGCAGCCTTCTGGGCCGCAGTCAAAGTTCCAGCAGAAGTTCTAGCCTCTAAATTTCTGGCATCAATTAATGCTTGGCTGGCTGTTCTGTCTCTGGCTGTACGGGCTGCAAGTTCTGCATCAGCCGCGGCATTGGCAATTAATTCAGCCTCAGTCTTTGGCACTGCTGCCGTGTATTGAGACGCAACACTCTGAGTCGTAACACCAGTAGCACGGGCCACATCTTCTGGACTAATGCCAAGTCGGTCCATCTCAATGCGTAAAAGCGCATTGCTGGTATTGTTTTTCTGTGCGTCAAGCACAGCGTTGAAAATGTTCCGATCAAATTCGGCCTGCGTCATGCCGTTGGCCAATGCCCAATTGAGTGCTTCTGATGCCATATTTATCCCCTAAAGTTCCTTTGCCATTACAGACCATTGTGGACTGTAACCTTCGTCTTTCAAAAATGTCTTTGCCCAGCCTCTTCGGCCTGCCAAAGTCACCCTGGTGCAACCAACTGATTTGCCCCAGGATTCGATCAATGGTCTCATCCTTGAGAGTTCATCTAGGTCGCCACCAGCCAGAAAATAATGCAAATTCTTTAGCCTGGGATAGACAATGATCTCTGTCAACACCACCGAGTCCTTGGCTGGCCACAGCTGTAATCTGTGATCCTCAACCATCTCAGCGACATCGTCAAAATTATGTGTGCCTCCAGAGTATTCTAATGCCGCCTCCACATGGTGGCGCAACCTTTCCAAATGCTCTTGATCACTCATCGCTTACCAGACGGCACAGCCTCTAATCTCATCACGCCAACACGCCAGTCGGCCAAAGTGTTGCCAGTCACCTTCACATTGACCTGACGGCCAGAAAACCGGACTGAAGTCGGGTTGGCTGCCGTATATGGTCCAAATGTGGATTGTGTGCCTGTCGGGTAATTGCGGGTTTTAAATGAAACCACCGCCTCACCCAGTGTCTGCTCATCTGGAATAACTTGACGCACAGACATGATATTGTCGCCATTGCCCAACTGGACTGGTCCAGACTCGGCATAAAGGCTGGCGCTGTCATAGGCAAAACCGACCTCATGCTCATAGATAAAGCCATCGGTTGAAACCATCAATGGGTTAACAAAAACCCCAGAGTCAGTGCCAGCAGTACGGGCCAATGCGCCTATGTTCCAGTGATTTTCTCTGTAATTGAAAGTGACATAAGAGTCATTTTCATTACTTGAGCTGCTTGGGTAATACCACCAGATTTCACCAAATTTACTATTGTGGACAGCATAGACTTTGGATGCCTGGTTAAAGTTCATATTGCCAAAGACATAATCCGAGACATCACTTGGCAGTGGCTTGACATAGCCGTCATAAATCCAAAAGCCTGCGCGTGACATCCAAATGGCTGCCGTATCAATAGCCGCCACTGCCTGGGCCGAAATAAGACCACAACCTGATCCAGCCTTCTCAAAGCCATAGACAAATGGTGCGCCAACATACTGGGCCGTGTGGACATCCACATCTGTAAAGAGTAGGTTTACACCCTTGACGCGCTTGCCAGCGAGCAATGTGCCAGGCGTTGCCAGCTCATAATCGCCTGCCTGATTGTCACCAGCTGGTGTCCATAGAGTGTTATTTTCTTGGTCGCACCACTGTATTTTTCTCGGGTTTCCACCAGCGCCAAGGGCAAACATAATGCGCTCTGAAGTGACCAAAACAGCTTTATTGTTGACTGGCGCATTGGTAATTGCCGCTGCCAGTGTCGGTGTTGTAAACCCCAACTGCCATTCATAGAGCTTGCCATCGGCATTGGAGCAGGCAATCAAATACTCACCCCATGTGTCCATGGACCATGTGGTGGCCGGGGTAATTGTTCCAGTGTCTGGCCGTGGCGTACCATAGGCCAGTGAGCCATAAGTGCTGTACCCATAGCCTGTCGTGGACAATGCACTGGCCGATCCAGCTGTGAATCCGGTTGGCGTAATTTCTTTAAGTGTTCCAGCCTCATTCATCGCATACAGTTTGGTATGCGTACCAGCTGCAATAAATCGATTAGCACTGTTATCGCGCCAAGTGATGAACCCTCGGCATGAACCAGACATTTGGCCAGATGCACGTTTTCTCCAGCCACCCATGGGCCGTAAAGTGTTCTCATACCAGCGAACTAGGTTTGCGTCATACCATCGGCCTGCTGCCTGGTATTCAGTGCCGTTTCTATAAATGCCTGGCGGTAATTTGAGTGGTATGTACATGGCAGTATTTAGGTAATGTTAGACACAAAGCTCATTGTGACAATGGCTGATGGGACTGCTGGCCGTGTTGGGCTTGTTCCAGCAGCGTATTGCTCAATGGACACACCCGTGTCGGTTGGCCTCCACATTATCTCAACATAGTTGGTCGCATTTAAGCTGACAAAGTAATTCATGGCAGCAATGGTGTGATACGGGTCTCCAGGACTTTTTCTGGGTGCAAAGCCAAATCTGCTGTTTGAGTTAGCTACATTTGTACCATTGACCCGAAACCAGACATCCACATCCTGAGAAGAATTTGTCGTATTTGTAAACTGAATAGAAAACTGCAAGTTCCAGATTCCGGCATCGGCCACAGTGATCCTTGATCCACTGGCAATAGTCACGCCATTGGCAAAGTCTGTGGTGTTGAATGTGACCGGATAGGCCGTGGTGGTGTTGGCAGCCACTTGATCGGTCGAGTCTTGAAATGCCCCATGAGGGTTATTCATAAACTTGCCACCCCTTGGTCCAAACAAAGAACCAAGGTTTGTGGTCAGTTTTCTAAAGAAAATGTTTAAGGCGCTATTGTTCTCGTTGAAATTCCTGCGCTCATACACCTCTGGGGGATAACCCAGACTCGGTATGGATGGGGCTTCAAGTTGTTGCTGTTTGGTGGCCATGGCTCAATTTTGCCCTAAATGGAGCTTACTTGGCCATCAAATACAGCCCCACATTTGAAAATGCGTAGCCTGCATAGACCACCGCCATAGACGCATTGCCTTTAAGCAGCTGCTCCCCAGCAATGTAGGCATAGATCGCCCCAGTCAGAATGATCAGCCAGGCGCTCAAAATTCCCCCACATCAATGACCTCACCCCTAAACTGGATCATGTCCTCATCAAATTTATGGACCAGTTCTGGCCATAACAATCGACCATTGAAGAAGTTCAGCACCGCAAAGCCCGATCTGTGGTTATTGGGGTTTATCTCGGCATAAGTAAATTGTGGCCCATCAGTCTCAGCCAATGTCCCTGTATCCACCCCGTATCGAACCCCGTTATAGTCGCTAAAAGGGGTCACTTTGAGGCTATGCAGATGCCCCGTGACCACCGAAACACCCGCATTGACAGTATTGTTGTGTGTGGCATGGACTCCACCCTTATATCGGTGCTTGATAATGACATTCTCAGTAGGCCATACTGCCCAACAGAAGTCCCAATCTGGGATATGGTCTGTCAACTTAAATCCCAATACTTCTTTGTATTGTGGTGCGTGTTGCGCTAATCTATTGCCAAATCGAATATCGTGATTGCCCCATGTAAACAGTAGCTTTACATTGTGCCTCGCTGCCTTGGCCACTTCCTCGATCTCCCCCAATGCACCTTGGCAGGCTTTCAATTCTTGGACAACTGAAGTCTGAGGCTGGTCAGTAATGTCATGGCGGCTGATAGATGCACCATCAAACGCATCCCCATTGCAGATGATGGCCTTGGGCTTGAATTCTTGGATGGCCCACAAAAGACCCTTAAAGGCCGTTGTTCTTTGACCAGGTATGAAGTGCGCATCAGAGAACACAATCACAGTGCCATCCAGCATTCCAAGCTCAACTTGCTTGAGTGGTGAAAATGACTTGGGTTTGTTTTTATCGTATTTAACACCACGATGGTCAATTGCGGGAAGTGCCATGTTGTATTGTTTTTCAATCCACCTTCTGCGTAAATGAGTGGCTCTGACACTTATTGCAAGATGCTCGGCCACTCTTGTGGCAGACTGAAGTTGACCCCACAACTGGATAAATTCAGTGTCTGTGCAAGTTTCATTATGTCCACTCATGGGAATCCTTAATCAACAACTTTTCTAGCAGATTGACCACCCTATGCTCTTGCGTCTCAATCTCATCTTGAGATGACTTGGGGTCTTGGGCCACTGTCATAAGGTCATGCAAAAAGACATGAAGCAGTTCATGCAGGGCCGTCTGGTCCAAAGATTCCTTCGTAATTTTTTCCGCGCCAAAGTCACCCAAACGATATGTGGCCAGCCTCGCGCCCTCATTGAATTCCACTGAGGCCATGGCATTCTTTGCAGGCTTTAATCCCTTCTCTATGCGCCAGTCGCCAAGATTAAGAATTGCTTGCCATTTCCTGACACTTTGTGCAAAGTGTGCAGCGTCTTCTGGTGTGGGAATGTTTGACATATCAGCACCTTATATGACTTATATGTCAATTTAATTTAAGTAAGCACTGCAAGTGCTTCATTTATATGCTTAATCCTATCATCTAATCCAATAAATCCGCCATTGATCTTTTTGGTCAAGGTCCGATAGTCTTGACTATCCGCATACTGATTGAGCTTGTGGGTGTTCCAAAACCATCCGGCAGTGAGCGCTGCATACTGGGGCGTGGCCACCAGCTCCGGCTGCATGATCAGGTCCACGCCAAGCGCTTGGCCAGCGTGGTGGTAGTTGGCAGAGCCTGTCAATTGAATGCAACCACGGCCTCGGAAACGATATCCATCACCACTGGCCTCATCTCGATTGCCCATTCGGTTGCTGTAAACAGTATTTGCAATGAGTTTTGGGTTTCTGGCGCAGGCTTGGGCCTTGGCCGCGTCAAAGCGCTTGGGCCAGAGCTTTTGCAAAGCCTCTGCCCTGTAATTTAAGTTCTCTTCTAGGATTCTGAAATTGCCACACTCATGGCTGCACTGGCCAATGAATGCAGCCTGGCGCAATGGCGTTGAAATGTCAAAGCGCTGGAAAGTCTCATTAAGCGCATCGACCCACTCTGGGCCAATGTGCAGTTGCTGGAGCTGCTGACTATTGACCATTGACAAGTCTCCTTACTTCTTCATAGGCGCTGGCGCAGGCGTTGAGTTTGGCAATGGCTTTGTCTCCATCGGCTGCGATATCGATAAGAGCTGCAATAGTCTGTCGCTCAGATTCGCTTGCATCGGACTGGCTGGGTTGTGTATTTCCAGTGGCAATGGTGGCACTTGCACTGTTTTGTGGACAACTTGCGGTTGGGAGGCGCAACCGACCAGTGCGAGCAAGCTCATGCATAGCAGACTGTTTTTTCTTGACATCATCTTGGGCCTTTCTGAGTTTCGTTTCCTGATCTTGTAGTTTCTCGCCAAGCTCTTTCTCTTTGGCTCTGGCTTCATCATTCTTTTGGGCAATGGCAATCTTCATGTCATTGTCCCTGTCTTCCCAGCCAAAGTGATAGCCACCTCGGTAAGAGCCAAACAAGGCAATGCCGATTGCCAGGGCGATATAGGGTAGTGGGATGCCAAACATTATTCTGACTCCTGTCTGGCCTGCGCCAGCTGTTCGCGCTCATGGTCATCTTCAAGATGATCCGGTGGCGTTGTGGGTGGTGGACCAGGTGTCCAAGACTCGTCTAATTGTGGATTGGTCCACTTGGGCATAGCGCCAAATGGTTGATTGGGGATGCCATTGGTGGTGGCATTAAACCCGTGATTGTTGCTGTATCCATATTGGCCGTAACCACCTTGCATGGGTTGGCACATTGGCTGGCCCATGGGTGGCTGCTGCCTAGAAGTCATTGCCCGTTTACCGATAACACCGCCAATGCCGCCCACAATCAATAGAACGATATCGTTCAGCATCTTGGTATATGCCTGGTCAATCGGGGCCATGCTCTTGATTGGCTGGGTGACAAAAGTCACAGAGTACAAAAGAGCAATCACGATAAAGAAAAGAATCAGAGTGACAGCAAGCACCACAATGCTCCAGACTCTGACCTCAATTTCTTCAGTTGTTAGGCTTAACTTCGTCAACTTTTTTCTCCAAGATTGGTGCTACCAAGTATTCTGGACAAGTCTGGGTAAACAGACATCTAGGCTTTTGGCACTCTGGTGCGTGGAATTGGTCAGGATTCTGGCACTTGTAGCGATATTTCTCTTCGCAACCAGTCAGAAGTAACAAAAGCAATAAATATCTCATTTGCCCAATCCTATTTTGCCAAGCATTAAATTGACAATTCTGTCAGACAGATCATCAGGTAAGAATTTCATAAACCCCAAAAAATAAAGCGCCACACACCCGTAAACGAATATCTTGAGGCATAGGTCAAAGGTCTTTTGATACTCATTCACCGACCACACCTTCTAGTAGCTGCGCAAAATTCCATCAATTCATTCACACCGACAAACACCAGAAACAAAACAAAGCAGACTCCACCAATTGCCAGGCCAATCTCTAGTTGTTCTTGCTCTTTCTCTTTGGCTGCTTTCTCTGCCTTCTTTAATGCGCTTATTTCTTTGGCATCAGCAAGGTCCATCTCGGCCTGCCTGGCTTTGATCTTGTTCCAGACATCGATCTTGCCTGTCTGCATGAAAAGCATTTTCAGCTCTTCCTCAAATGCTCTGGCCTGCTCAAGTGCCATCTCGATCTGGAGGGCTGTCCCCATGTTGCTGCCTTTGCCAGACTGCTTGGCTTGGAGCATGGCTTTGGTGGCAGTTGACTTGGCATCGAAAAGTTTGCCAATCATGGGCGCAAGTGAGCCTAAGTCATTGGCAACATTTGCTGCCTTCTTGACCATGCTAATGGCGCTTTGTATCCCTGCTAGGGCCGTGATTGGATCGATCATTTTCTCTTCTCCCACTTGAGACAAACAACCTTCCGATTGTAGACATCACCAGTCCATGTCCACCTGGTGCATCGATATTCTGTGGTTGCTGCTAATAGGACCAGAGCATAGATCATGGCCACATCAAAACAATGACAAAACTGCACCAAATTACAAATGCAGTGATGCAAACCGCAGCAATGATTGCCACGGCCCAGTCTTTCATTTTTTAATCCAAGTCTGCCAGACAGCGCCAGCAGCCATGACCAACCCACCCACCCACAGAATAGGCTTGGCAGCAGAGGCTATCCATCCAAGCACTTTAAAAGCCCCATCTAAAGCGTTTATAGCCTCTACAAGACCTCGTGTGTTCTTGTCGATGGTATCTACCTTAGTTTCAACTGCAAGCAGTCTTTCGTAGATTTGTTCGTGGGTGACTTCTTGCGTCATGGTGCATCAGGCCATGTGATTGTCCAAGGGAATCCAGATTGTGCAGTTACATCACGCAATGATTGACGATATGTTGCCCAAGCAGTTTTATCCATTGGCGAATCAGCTAGTTGTGTCCAATCAGAGTCTTTCAACTTTTGATTGCGTTGCTCACGAACTTTTACGGCTTCCTCAGAGTCTGGTATTTGAGTGATAACCCAATTTGTTAACCATTGACCATTGGATTGAACTGGCGCACCAACATAGGCACGTTCACGTTGGGCATTGATTGTAGGTTTGTCAACCCATTGCACTTCTGCGTAATCAGCCATACCAGCAGAGTCAAGCTGTATATCACCAATGTGTCTTGGATATTCAGAAGTTGAAAGTTTGATGTATGTGGTCATATTGTTGTTACCGATGAAGTTAATGAAGACGTTGCAGAAGTTAATCCAGAAGTTGCGGGTGATACTGTAGACGTTGATGATGTCAATGAAGATGCCGCATCTGTCATTGAAGAAGAAGCATCTGCCAATGAAGAAGCAGCGTAAGTTAATGAATTTCCACCAACTGTATAAGTTCCTGTCAAAGAACCATCGTTAGGCAATTTGGCAAACATAAAAGCGTTTGTTCCACTAATACCCGAATATCCACCAATATAGATATTATTAGACGTATCTGTTGCTATTGACCTGCCAATGTCAGTGCCGCTACTACCCAACCTTCTTTGCCATTGGATTGTCCCGCTGGTGTTGTACTTTGCAATTTGGAAATCGGATGTTCCAGACTTACTTGAAACACCAAAGAAATAAGGATTACCAGAAGAATCTACTGCTACTGAATAACCAACATCAGATGCCGCACCGCCACCCAATCTTCTTTGCCATTGAATTGTTCCACTAGAGTCATACTTGGCAATATTAAAGTCATCGTTTGGGTAACTATCAAGCTGTCCGCACATAAAAACATTGCCAGATGAATCTGTTGCTACTCCAAACGCATAGTTACTACCACTACCACCCAAATACCTTTGCCATTGGATTGTTCCACTACTGTCATACTTTGCTAATTGCATATCGTATGTGCCAGAGTTATTTGAATATCCGCAAACAAAGACATTGCCAGACGAATCTACTGCTATTCCATTTCCAACATCAGCATTACCAGCTAACTTTCTTTGCCATAAAACTGTACCATCTGTGTCGTATTTAATTATTTGAAAGTCACTAACATTAGGTACTCCCAAAACATGAACATTGCCAGAAGAATCTACAGCAACTGAGTTTGCAGTCCCTGTAAAATTCTTTTGCCATTGAATTGTTCCACTTGTGTTGTATTTAGCTACTTGATAATTACCATTTGAAACACCACAAACATAAACATTACCAGCAGAATCTACAGATACTCCATTACCAGTATCACCAGAACCACTACTCAAAGTTCTTTGCCATTGGATTACGCCAGCAATATTGTATTTAGCAATCTGGAAAGCAGCTACAGAGCTTATTCTTGAGACTCCGCATATATAGAAATTTTTAGCAGAATCTACTGCTACTGAGTTTGCATTGTCTGTGTCAGAAGCATCATTAAGAAAGCCAATCCAATTGGGATTGAATATAGGCCATGTGCCTGCTTTTATATACTGTACGGCTTGGTCAAGTGTCCACACTCCACTAGCTGCACTAGAAGAAACTGTAGGTGCAGTAGCGGAAATTACACCGCCTATATAACGAATGGACATTGTGAATCCTTATGTGATTTCTTCAAAGCTAATCGTGGCAACCAAGTCGCCAGACGCACTAGCAATCGCACCAATTGATTGATTCTCTAGCAAATAAAATGCAGTAGTTTTATCACTAATAATCAATGAAGCATCTGCTGGAACAGAGATGGTTGACGCAATTGCTGTTGCCGTTCCACCTAAAGAAGCAGCAGAATAAATATTGACTGTGATGTCAGTCGCTACTGTGCCATCAATGTTGGCAATCAAGATTGAATTAATCTTGAATACTTTATTGCTTGATGCAGCGTTTGATGCAAGTTGAGTTGCACTTGTACCCACAGCAACCGATAAGGTATTACCGATAATACTTGTGACGTTTACGATATTAGGATTTGCCATAATATTTCCTTAAAAACCAAAGAGCATTGCCAAGGCAATAGCTTTACCTGTTGTGACACCACTTGCTGGTAGTGCTTGAAAAGTTGGTAATGCACCAGCACCATTACTTGTTAAAACGTGTGTTGCCGTGCCAGGTCCAGCCGCGGCTTGAAAGTTTCCAGTGGCTGTAGTGCCTGAGAACACAACGCTGTACGGGGTTGTTGTGGTTATGCCAGTACCGCCATTGGTTGGGGCTAGTGTGCCTGCCAGGGTAATTGTGCCAGAGGAGGTGATCGGGCCACCGCTTGTAGTCAGTCCAGTTGTGCCGCCTGATACACCCACACTTGTCACTGAGCCAGAGCCTGGTCCAGTGAATGCAATTTCAATAGACCCAGCGCCTGGTGTAATGGTCACGCCAGACCCAGCTGTCAAAGATGCCTTAGTCAAAGTGTTACCAGTGCTGTTACCAATCAGCAGCTGGCCATTGGTGTAGCTTGTCTGGCCAGTGCCGCCATTGGCCACTGCCAATGTCCCAGTCACGCCAGTAGCTAAAGGCAGACCCGTTGACGCTCCCGTGCCGCCATTCGCTATCGGCAAAATACCAGTCACCCCAGTGGTTAAAGGCAGTCCGGTGGCATTGGTCAGTACAGCAGCAGATGGTGTTCCAAGGGCTGGAGTCACCAAAGTGGGTGAATTTGTAAATACCAAATTACCAGTGCCTGTTTCATCTGTTACAGCAGAAGCCAAATTGGCAGATGATGGAGTGGCCAAGAAAGTGGCTATGCCAGCACCCAAACCACTCACGCCAGTTGAAATTGGCAAGCCTGTGGCATTGGTCAGTGTTACTGATGTTGGAGTGCCTAAAACTGGCGTGACAAGTGTGGGGCTAGTGGACAACACATTGTTGCCAGAGCCTGTGCTTGTGCCGACACCAGTGCCGCCTTTTGTCACTTTTAACAGTGGGCCAGCATCAAACAATGCATCAATTAAATCGAGGTCAGCATTGACTTTGCTGCCCCATGTGTCAGTTGAAGCCCCAACCTCTGGCTTGGTCAGCAATAGGTTTGTGGTTGTGGTATCTGCCATTTTTAGTCCTTAACCAAAAGTTTTTGCGCGAGTCAACAAATTGCCTCCGGAGGTCGAGCCTCGGTCATCGGCCACTTGCAAGTCATTTAATGCGCGTTCATAAAGAGTCGCCCACACTTGAATTCTCGCATCATCTTGCAGATATGGCGCAGCCTGGAGAAGTGATCCATACAGATAAATGTCAGGACTCGATGTCAAAATAAAATTGGTTGCAACACTTACAGACAGTTTGTTAAGGTTTGCAAAGTACACAATTTCTGCCGTGTAGCTGGCATCTGGCGTTGGCACAAATCTGAATTGAGTACCAACCACACCAAAAAACTTTGGCCTTCCACTGGCCGTAAATTTTGTCGATTCCTGATCCAAGGCATCCATTGTCATAAAAGACAAAGGCGTGTCTGGATTTGTGCTGGTTAATTTAAATGCTTTGACTTCCAAAAAGTCGTTAGGCGTTGACTCAAATTCTCCATCCACTGTCAAATTTGACCTGGTCAGCATCTGCCTGGTGCGCAGTGTTCTCTCAATTTGAGCCTCGGCCAGAGAGATAAAGTCAGGAATGACAGAAGTAAGGTCCGACCGATTAAGCCAGTCACCAATGGATGTCTTTAATTCTGCGTAAGTGCTAAGTGCCATTTTTCGCCTCTTTTTCCATCTCTTCTTTCACAATCCAAGTGTGTTCGTGGCGAAATTCAAATGTGCCAATGTGGCCAATTTCTTTTGAAACGTCATGGTCGATGTAGACTTTGTAGCCAAGCTCTTGAGCTTTCTTACAAAAGAACACATCCTCACCCATGTAGCCCCGTGTGGTCTGCCATGGCATATCAAACCATGGCTCGCTCATGCCCTCAAACACCTCGCGCTTGATCAGCATTATGCCCGTTCCAATGCTTCCCACCTCTTCCAATCCAGTGGATTCTGGCATGGTGTAGACCGCCTGGCGCTTTCCTTCAGCGTCATAGTTCTGGGCAGTTGGACCAGTTGGCATTCTGCGCCTGGCACAGTTGGCAGCCACAATCTCTTTGTCGTGCTTCAGCAGCCGCTGGACCATGTCTTGTGGAAATGTCATGTCCGAGTCAATGAAAAGGATATGGGTGCAGCCTTCGGCCATGGCATCCAAGCAAAGGTCAGCCCTTTGGTTTTGGATAATCGTGCCTTGCATCAATTTCAGGCTGATAGCGTCTTCGGTGTTGAGTGTGTGATAAGCCACCATATTGACCATGCAATATGTGTAATTTGTGTGGACCTGATCACGGGCAGGGGTGCAGACTGCAATGTAGTTCATACTTTCCCAGGTCTAGTTCTAAAAAATTGGTTGTCGGAGTCGTTGAGCCAGCGCTTCATATATTCCTGGTCATCGATCTTGCCCTCGGCCTTCATCTTGTAATAAAGGGATTCGGGGATGGATGCCACCAAGTGCCATTCACCAGTCCAGTTGGCTTTCTCATCCACAGCGTTATAGATGGCCTTGTTGGCCTCAATCACCGCTGTGACATCTTGTTGGGTCTCAATGGTCACATCGCCAGTTTCAGCATTCTCATGCCAAATGCGTTTGATGCCTTGATCTTTGTTTTCGCTAAATAGTCTTTTATGAATCATGTTAAAAAAAGGGCCAAGTTTCCCTGGCCCTTTCAGTTTGCTTCGATTAAGAAGTGATCAAGTCAGCGGCCAAACCATGGGCATTTTCAGCCAATACTTTGTGACCCCATTCCACGATCAGCATACGCTTTTCAGCATCGCCAGTCTTGGCCAATTCGACTTGCTGGTAAGGGCGCAGCACAGTCATTTTGGCGTAATCAGGATCGATCACCCATGCATCACGCTCACGTTGGAATCTGTTCGCAATAACTTGCACGTTTCCGAAATCGCTGACATAAATGTCAACGGCCCCGACCAATGTGGCAGGTTTTGCACCACCATCAATGTTGAAACGGCTTGAGGCAATACCAGAGAAACCTGACACGCGCTGCTTGTTAACAGGACCGCACATCAAAATCTTAGGTGTACCACCTTGTGTCCACACTTTTTGAATCACATTCTTGAGAATGGTTTCAGTGAATGTGCGCACTGTGCCATCTGTACGGGCGCTGTTTGGCAGCGTTGTGTAAGATGGATCAGCACCGCTAGAACCTTTGTCGGTGTTTGTCTTAATAAACGCGCCCAAAGAAGCAGTCACGCGAGCTGTGGTCGAATCACCAGCAACAGCAACACCGCCATTCAACATCACGAATTCTTGGTCGCGACGTAATTCCGCGCCACGCTTCGCGATTTGGTAGGCCAGTTCACTGCGACGCCCTGCCTTGTTGACCACTTCTTCAGTGGCTGACAAGATGATTGTCTTGCGTGAAATCTGCGCATAGTTTTGCATACGCACAGTAGCAGTCACAGAGTCAAATGATGCGACATCGTCACCCTCTAACTGGGCATTGGCAGCAGCTGCGGCCAATGTATCGGTCTGATATTCAAACAATGCGTTGGACACGTTTTCACGGCCAATGTTTGACATATAAGGCGTTTCTTCCATCTATGTTGAGCAAGGCTCGTTAGACCTTACCTCCCGTTAGGGACTGCATATTTCTATGCAGATCAGACTATATCTTCACCCACTTTCGTGGGGCTAGGTGCTTCGGACCACTTGGTCCTACGATCTTTCGATCTAGTCGTTGAACCTTCCTCTTTCGAGGCTCGGCTGCTGATTGCCCTCGGCTGCCTATCCGTTAGGGGTTCCCAGCAATTCTCCTAGTATCAATTGCAAATTACTCTGCAACGGCCCTCAAGTTAAGGCGCAATATTTGTAATGATATTGCTCAAATCTTCCCGAATACCCTTTGCAGAGTAAGTCAAGAATGTGTTACTTACGATAGCCATAATTTCCTCATTTCAATAAATGTTCAATTGCAGAAGCCGCATCATCGATGCGACCAGTTTTTGCAAGACGCTGCTTTGCTCGCACACTCTCAGTTGTTGTCGAAACCCGACCAGCTGCACCAGGCTTGGCTGTTCGTGGGCCATTGTTCACCACAGGCTTAATGCCTTGGCGCTTACTTACCATCTGGTCAAACAGTGCCGCTTTGCGCAGCAGTAAAACCAGTCGGTGGTCGTAAACGCTCTTCAAGTCTTCATCGGTAAAGCCTGCTGCCTTCGCAGACTCAATCACCAGCGCCTTTTCGGCCTTTGCCTTCTTGGGGTCTTTCCAATCAGGTAAGGCTGCCAAGAGAGCTTCTTGCTGGCTTGCAAGTTGGGCTTCCATGGCGCGCTGCTGTTCATACTGGGACACTTGAGAAAGTCGTTGCTGTTCGGACTGAATAGCACCTAGTTTCTCTTGTCTCTCCCGCATGACTTCCTTTTGCCTCACCCACTCGATAGGGTCTTCATGATAAAGACGTTCCAAATCGACTTGAGGCTCTGAAGACTGAAGTTGGGCTTGCAATGCTCCCAACAATTGAGCGTATTGCTCACGCTCGGCTCGGACTGCATAAGTCTCTTGCTCGACTTGCTTTCGCACTTCGGCAATCTGCTGCGTTTTCCGAGTGTAGTCCTGAGTTCTGGAGTATCCCTTCTGGAGTTCGTCTAGCGTGACAGAAACTTCCTTGCCGTCAACTTTGACAGTGAAAGTCTGTGGCTGTTCGCCCTCTTCGGTCTCTTCCTCTTCTCCTGACTGTTCCTCTGGGGTCTCTTCGTCTGGCGCGTCTTCCACACCAGACTCATCCTCCTCAGAAGCCGCTGCCTCTAAGTCCTCTTCAGACTCTTCGGCTGGCTGCGTCTCGTCAAGTTCTGCTTGTCCCTGTTCGGGGGCTAACATTGCCGAGATAGCACTGGCCGCATCGGCCATATTCATTGATTGTATTTCTGCCATAGTATTTTCTTAAATTAAGGTTTCTGCAA
>Ga0214917_10001093_pt1 | contig 35386 bp, 17 predicted proteins | sample LL_1208_BB_MetaG_FD_177983 | JGI IMG/M metagenome (GOLD analysis project Ga0214917, IMG submission 177983) | Freshwater microbial communities from Lake Lanier, Atlanta, Georgia, United States - LL_1208_BB | ecosystem: Environmental > Aquatic > Freshwater > Lake | place: USA: Georgia | collected... | reverse complement strand
ACCCCAGTTGTGGCTCCACTTTTAAAAATCCGGAAGGCTATTCGGCAGGAAGGCTCATCGAGAAGGCCGGATTGAAAGGGAGAAGCGTCGGAGGGGCCCAAATCTCCGAGAAACATGCCAATTTCATTCTCAACAAGGGAAATGCGACTGCACAAGACATTTTGGATCTCATTCAAATCACAAAAGACACGGTAAGAACGCAATTTGGAGTGACGCTTGATTGCGAAGTGATTATCTTGGGGAACTGATGGGTCGAGAACGGACAAAAAACCGGATTGAGTTTAGCAAAACGGCCTTGGTGTGCAGCGGGGGCGCGACGAAAGCAGCTGCTTTCCACATTGGCGTCTGTTTAGCTTTGCGGGACAAGGGTTTCTCTTTTGTGGGGGGAAAATCCGAGCAAGCTTCTGAAATCAATTCGATTCCGTATCCCAGGCCTAAATACCACCCTCAACAAATCGCCACTTATGTGGGTTCCAGCGCAGGAGCGCTCATCACGACTTTACTGGCTTCCGGGATTCCAGTGGAGTCTCTCATTAATTCTTTTACTTCGGATATTAATTTTAGAATTCCTGGGGATTTTCAGGAGATTCCAAAGATCCAATATCGTGACATGCTGAAAATCAATTGGCCCCGCCCTTCGGCCATTTTGAAGAGTTTCAGACAAAGCCCGGTTCTTGGAAAAACCATTGAGTCTTTTGTTTTGAAAAACTTGCGCTTGGCAGGCCTCTTTTCCACCGCAGGCATTGCGAAGTACTTGCAGGAAAATGTCCTTCCGACGCCCCATTTTCATGAACTCAAGCCGGATCTCTTCATCGTTGGCACCCAGTTGGATCATTCCAGAAAAATTATTTTTGGACGCTACAGCACTGAAAAAACCTATGATGAGTACTCACAGTACGCATCCAACGCCACTATTTTTGATGCAGTTGGAGCGTCTCTTTCTTTGCCTCCCATTTTTGCGCCTTACAAAGTCAAACACGGTCCGGATAAAACCCGTTATTACATCGATGGGGAAATCCGGGAAACTCTTTCCACTCACGTTGCAAAAGAGAACGGGTGCGATTTGTTGATTTGTTCTTACACACACCAACCCTATCACTACCGCGATGAAATCGGATCTTTGGTTCATTACGGAATGCCTGCGATTGTGATTCAAGCACTTTATCAAGCAATTGAGCAGAAAGTGTATGCTGCGAAGAGAGCTCATGAAAACAAATCGATTGTTTTGCAGACAGTGCGGGAGTTTTTCAAAAACAAGAAATATCCGGAGGAAGATTTGAATGAATTAACCCGGCTTCTTGCGGACCGAACCGATTTTAACGAGAAGTTGAATTACATTTTCATTCACCCGGAAGCAAAGGACAAACAAATGTTCTTTGGAGACCATTTCACACTCAACTCTTCGACTCTCCAGGAAGTCGTCACGATTGGTTACAAGCGAGCGATGGCTGAACTAAGAAAATACGAACTCCATCCAGTTTAATCCACAAAAACAAACGGTATACACTTCTACTGGCATATGCCTTGCGACCTTACCCAGCGTTGAACTGAAGCTCGGGCCTGTGACCCGTGCTTTGGTCGCTGTTTTTATCAACAACGGTCAACAAAAACCGTCACTGGGTAGGTATGACAGGTATGTGGTTTCGGAATTCCGGGCAAAAAGGAGGGGCGCACACGAAGTATACAGCCCTACTTTTGTCTTCAATATTCCTCCTCAGTGTTTTCTTGGTTAGCTTCTCGTTCCCGGTCGACGAATGGTCCGATTCAGAGGAGCCCTCCGCTTCGCTCATTCTGATTACTGAAGCCGATTTATTGAAAGCAGATCCCCTGCGAGACAAAGCGTGGGACCTCTTTCACCCTTCGTGGAAGGCCAGTTCTGTTTGGGAGACCATTCAGGCCAGTGGCCAAACTGTGAAAGCGAATCGAGATCCTTTTGAGGAAGCACATATTAATCTTGAGCTCTTTTTGGACGATCCTTCCAACCGGCTGGAACCCGAATTCAAGATTCCCTCTCAGCTGCGGGCAAAGGTGAGCTTCTGGCTGCAGGTTTTTGGACGCTTTACGAGCCAGACAAAAATTATTCATGACAGGTACAACCCGGAAGTCATTTATGGCTTTATCGATTTTAGACCCCATTTTCGTTCCACGAGTTCTGCAGCAACTGCGAGCTACCGATCGGATCGAACTGAAAAAGCGGTTCTTCGTGGCCTCAAACTCAGAATGCGGGAAGCCGCTGGTTTGACCCATACCCAGCTTCTTACAGATTTTGAAAGAGAGAGACTAAAGGAAATGCTCCAGAAAGTGGGGGGCCTCGATGAGAAGGGCATCAACAAAGCCCTGAGGAATGTGAGAACACAGACAGGGCAGAAGGACCATTTTCTGGCCGGTATTGAAAGAGCCCGCCTTCTTTTGCCGCAGATCGAATCCATTTTTCGGGAGCGAAGGCTTCCGATAGGGCTGACTCGAATTCCTTTTGTGGAATCATCCTTCAACCCAAACGCTTTTTCCAGAATGGGTGCGATGGGACTCTGGCAATTCATTCCTAAAACTGCTCAACAGATGATTCATGAAGATTCCCCCAAGAAGTGGCGGGATCCAATAGCACAGTCGCGAGCAGCTGCGAGAATGCTTCAGTTAAATCGAAATGTCCTTCCCGATTGGGGCATCACAGTGACAGCTTATAATTCCGGGGTCGGGCGCATGAGGCGGCTGATTCAAAAATACGGAGTGGATTCGGTGGAAGCACTCGAAATGATTTCCGTTAAGGAAGACTTCGGATTTGCTGGACGAAACTTCTTTGCCGAAGTACTGGCCGTGAATTTATTGGAGCAGTACAAGGATGTTCTTTTCGAAAGAGAACTCGGGCTTCAGGAACCCTATCTGGTTTACAACAAGAATTAATTGATAAGAACGCTGGTCCTGTCGGAGCCAACGCGCGTGACGTGAGAGCGAAGAATCTCTCCCCGGGCGGTTTTCCACTTTAGAATGTATTCGCCCGGCTCGAGATTATAAAATGCGAATCCAGGCTGCTGGGACGAGAGGCACAGTTTTTTTGATTTGTCGGTTTCTCCCCCTTGAAGAGGGTAAGGCCCGTTCTGACTTGAGATCATCTCCCCAGAACTGTTTTCCAGGGTTACATGGACACATTGCCGGTATTTCCCGAAGAATTTGCTTTGGGCTCCGCCCAAGACCGTCCCTTTGTAAGGTTGCTCCACCACTTTTGCGATCGAGGAACGGGCTTCTTCAACTAAATCCGATTCCGGCAAGTAGAATGTATAAGCTGGGTGGGCTTCTCGAGTGCTCCAAGGTACTGTATGCCAGGTCTTTGAATAGCCTTCAGCTTCCACTTCAAAAGTGATCACTCCGGGAGGAAGATCAATACCGGAGATTTCAAATTCCCCACTTTCGTTTGTCTCAACTTGTGTGGCGGATCCGACTATTTTGACAATCCCAACGACTCGTTGCTGCCGGTAAGGATCCAAGAGTTTTCCATGGAGGGTTCGGCTTCCCCCTCTTCCAGATTCAATGTAATAAGCAGAATCCGGCTTAGTCTGAATCAAATGGAATGCGGAACTCCCGGCTCTCCCGACGGATCTGAAGGCCGGCTCCACGTTGAAATAGGCATAGCTTCCCGTGGTGGTTGTTTTTCGAAGCAACGTATCCGGAAGTGCATTGAAATAAACTGCTGGATTGGATCTGCCCAGCAAAGACAATTCCTGATCAGATTGAGGAGCCCTGGTTTCGGGATCAAACACACGCCCCACAATCAGAGACTTTTGCCCGGACTGGGGCCGCTTCGTGAAGAATCTGGTCACGGTATCAACGGTATTTCTTGAGACCAAGTGGACAGAGACATAGCCTGTTGTTTTAAAAACGGGAACGACCACTTGAGTGGGGTAGTAGCCGTCTGCTTTTACTTGGATCACAAACTCGCTGTTGGCTGTTATGTTCGGAATTCTAAAAGTTCCGTCCTTTTCGGTTTTAAAAATTCCCAGATGAGAGAATCCCAAAACTTCCACTTCTGCTGATGCAAGCGTCTTCTCACTGGTATGGTCTGCTGTGCTGGCTTCAAAAACAGTACCCGACAATACAACACCCGCTTGATTTCTGGCTGCAATGGATCGCACAGCTTCCTCTACATCTGGTTTTCGGATGTGAAAGATCACCCGGCGTTTTCCGGTCTCCGCATTGATCTCAGTGGGGTAAGCGACTTCGGCAACAGCCACGGACTTGTTGGGCTTGAAGAAGCTTGCAACCAGTTGATAGTTGCCGGTCACTGCTCGACCATCCCAAGAGAATTCTTTGTCCGGGTATTGGTAGTCCAGGAAAATGAAATCTTGGGGATCTCGAGAGTTCGCATTTTGGAGCTTCAATTCTACATGGCCTTGAGCCTCATCCACCCATTCTTGTACTTGACTATCCAGAGTCAGTTTTCCATGGAGAGTTCCTATGGGTTCCGCGCTCTTTCTTAAACTCTGAGGTTTTGGTGACTCAACCCCCGGAATCATGTTCTGATTGGAGTTCTTTTTCGGTGGAGTAGTCACGTTGGAAGTTTGAGATTGAGTTGAGGGAATGAGCGTTTTCTGAATGTGCTGGAGAATGTTCTTCCCTTCCTCGATTGCCGATCCAATCTCTGTTGGAGCCGCTTGAAGAGGTTTTAAATTTTGGTTAGTCACAGGCGCCGGTGGTTCAGGAGACTGAACCGTCTCGGATTGAGTAGTCAGCGTTGGTGCCGGGCCTTGAGTTTCTTCGGCTTCAGCCACGGTTGGGGGCTCCACTTCCGGAGCCAGTTGAGGTGCTTCTGGAAAGGCGTTGAGGGCCTTGCGAAGCGACTTGTAATGGTTTGCAACGAGAATGCCTTCTTGGAGAGTCAGAGGTACTTCCCTTGGGATCAGGGCTGCTAAAGAGAACATGGGATCCAAAAGGGTCTCGCTCTCATAGGGGTCGAGATTGAAAGCAGCACCTTGAGGCGATTCCAAAAGCCCTTCTTCAGCGATTTGATTTAACCGGGCAACTTGAACCCGGTTCACAGCTTTCTTTTTCTTGACCAGCCTTCTGGATTTCTTAACAGGGACACTGACTGTTTTTCGGTGTCTGTTCAGCTGGCGACTAAATTTTCTTGCTGGAGTGGAGGGTTCCTCCGAAGCCACTGTGGGTTCAGCGATGGGCATCGCTTGGGATACAACTGGAGCAGCTGGGGCAGGAGCTGGCTCTTGGACCCGGGGGGTTTTCGTTTTTTTCATCAGAAAAAAAGACACGACTAGCAGGGAGAGAAAGAAATTCAAAAAAATAGATTTTCGAATTTTGGTAAGCACTATTTTCACACTTCCATGTGGAAAAAAAGAGAGGGGTAGGACCTCTTTCTAGTATAGATCTCGGTATTTTTTTTTCTACTCTTAAATAAATTAAATCATTGAAAATACTGAGTATTCTGGATACTCTTAGAGTGATTAATCATGGCTATCCACTCAAACACTCCTGAACTTTTAAAAAGTTGGTTATCCACTGAGGGGTTTTCTGAAAAGGCCTCCATTCAACTGCTTTTAGGAGATGGTTCCAGCCGGTCTTTTTACCGCGTCCAGGAACCTGGGAGCTCCGAGTCTTGGATTTTACTAAGCGACCCGGAATGGACTCAAAGCCAAGACTATCCGGCGCATCAGACAGCACTTCTGAAAGTGGGCCTCCCCGTTCCAAGTTTCAAAAAAATGGACCCCTCGCAGGGTCTTCTCTTGATGCAGGATTTAGGGGATGAACTTTTGCAGTTGAGAATTCAAAAAGAACCGTCCCAAAAAGAGGGGTGGCTGATCAAAGCCACTGAGCTTTTGGGCCATCTTCATGGACGTCTTTTTCCGGTTCCAACCGATTTGCCTGTCTCGAAGCGTCGATTCGATACGCTGAAACTTTTCCAAGAGTGTTCGTTTACGCTGGAGCACTTGCGGGAGAAGTTTTTGGGACTGGCCCCTTTAAAAGATTCGGAAAGAAAAGCCATCGAAAAATTTTGTGGCGCGTTGGATGGTTTTTTACCGCTGGTCTTCTGCCATCGCGATTACCATTGCAGAAATCTTTTGGTCCACCAGAATGGGCTTTGGATGATTGATTTTCAAGATGCTCGGTTGGGACCTCCGGGCTACGATCTGGCGAGCCTTCTTTTTGATGCGTATCTCCCCATTTCAAAAGAAGTGAGAGGCCAACTGATTTCGGTCTATTTGAAAACATTGGGATCCTATCCTCTGGCCGGGAAGATCAATCTTCAGACTTTTGAGAAGGAGCTGTACCTTCTGGCTTACCAGAGAACTTTAAAAGCGGCAGGCTCCTTTGCTTCTTTTTGGACACGCTTTCAGAAAAACACCCACCTTTCCTACATTGAACCTGCGTTGGTACTCGCAAGGTCGATTGAGAGTGCGGGATTGATTCCCAACGACGTTACAAGAGCATTTGAAATTGATAACTTAATAAAACGCTTGCATGAAAAACAATCAAATTAAAAAAGGGATGATCTTGGCGGCGGGGTTGGGAACCCGTCTTTTGCCGATTACGGAACGGTATCCAAAACCATTAGTACCCGTCCTCAATCTTGCAAACATTCTGCACACGGTTTCGCTCTTTAGAAGACATGGCATTACGGATATTGTGATCAATCTTTTTCATTTGCCTGAGAGAATTGAAGAGTTTTTCTGCGAAGTCCCCCAAAAAGATTTTCGGATTTCTTTTTCAAAAGAGCCTTTGCTTTTGGGAACCGGGGGTGGCGTAAAAAGAGCAGAGCCTTTTTTCTCCAGCGAACCGTTTGTTTTGGCCAACTGTGATTTCATTACCAACCTGGATCTTTCCTTTCTCATCGAAAACCATTTTCGATCGGGGGCGTGGGCGACAATGGCCCTCATGGAAGATCCGGCTCGGCAGAAACTTTATTCTGCGGTGGGAACAAAGGAAACGGGTGTGCTTTGCTCGCTTCCAAGAAAACAAACTGGAGAACCAGCAAGGTCTGGAATTTTTACCGGGGTTCATGTGCTTGAGCCGGAAATTTTTTCTTTCCTTGAGGAAAAACCATCGGGGATAAACGATGTTCTCTACCCGGCTCTGATGGAGAGCCATCCGGAAAAGGCTCGGGGTTGTTTCATGAAGGATTCTTTTTGGTACGACACAGGAGACATTCCCTCGCTCTGGCAATCAAGTCAGGAGCTTTTAAGCAAGCTTTCGGAGCCCAAAACAAAGCTGCTTGAGTCCATTTCAAGCTATGGTCCTGTTTACAAAGAAGTGGCTCCAAAAGTCTGGACCACTCAGCGGACTACACTCCCAGCGCACGTTAAAATCACAGGGCCTTGCCTGATAGGGGAGGGCTGCCAATTTGAAGAAGGAACCGAAATTGGTCCATATTCCGTCATTGGAGACAGGATCTTGATGGCGAGCGGATCCAAAGTAGAGAGATCCGTGGTGCTATCCCACTCTCAAATCCAATCTCAACAAGTTATTTCTGGGAGTTTGTTTTTTGAGGGCCGGGCTTTTTCAGCCCAAGCCCCCAAGTAACAACAGGAGTTAACCAAATTTATCTTGTGACTCGGCCTGTTCGAGCGCCTTGGCTCATAAACCGGGTCCCTGCATTCCCACGAGTTCCGCGGAAAGCAGTTCTACTTCGGCGCAGCCGGTTGATATTGCTCGTCAACCCATTTTGGTTATAGGGGTTGTTGTACATGGCCTGTTGGTTTGCCATTTGAGCTTGCATCAACTGCTGCTGAAGTCGGGCCATTTCCATCAAGCTCTGAGTCTGTGCTGCTTGAGCAGCGACTGCAGGGCTTGGTCGAGCGGCCGTATCAGAATTTCTAGCGGCATTCAGCAGCTCCGCTGGAATCGGTGTTGGAGCCACCGGGGGCATCATCGGATAAGGAGGATACTGCATCGGTGGATACTGTTGCTGCTGCTGGTTCGGGTTCTGTTGCTGTTGGTTCGGGTTGGGTTGCACGCTCACCGGTGGAAACTGGAATGAACGGCTATTGTCTGGAGATCCTCCGACTCGGTTCGGTCGCGAAGCATCTTGTCTTGCGCGAACCAATTCATCCAAAACCTGCTGGCGCTCCAATCTGTCTTGCTCCAACTGATCATCCAAACGATCCTGTTCGAAACCTGCAGCGTTGCCCTGAGGAAGCACGTTGGCTCCCGTGGCCAGTGGGAAGGGCAAAACATTGGACTGCTGTGGGCCTGCGCCGCCAATAGCACCTGTTCCTGCAGCAGGATCCGCGGGCTGCTGGGGCTTTCCTCCCTCTGTCCCTGCATTGTCAGCGACGGGCTTGTCCCCGCCAGTGCTGGCATTCTCTTCTGGAGCAGGAGCGGCTGGAGCATTCAGCTCCAACTTGCAGGCAAACTCTTCTTTGATCCCAAGTTTTTTGACTTGGTTTTTGAATTCATCAATTTTCTGAGTGGTTTCTGCATCTTTAGAAGGCGTAAATTCTTTTGCAACGCAGAGATCATAAATTCCATCCAGAGCTTCAATGACTTTTTGATCGGCTTCCAAGAAATCGTCTTTGGAAGATTTCAAAGCAGTCGCTTTCTCTTTAAGGAAAGTTTTCATCTCCTCGTGAAACCTGAGCGCTGAATCCATGCCTTGCAGGCTCTTGAAAGACTTTTCAATGGCATCCAAAGAAGAGTCGCTTTTGTTTTCCAACTTCATCTTGGCGATGTAGTCATCAAAAAAGCTTTTTACTTTTCCGTGAAGGGCATCTTTGCAACCATTCAAAGCATCCCGGTATTTAAAAATCGTTTCAAAGTGGGATTTCAATTCTTCTGCCTTATCCTCTTCAGCCAGAGATCCCGTCCCGCAAGCCTGAACGACTGCTTTGCCCCCATTCTTGGAAGCCAAAGCATCGATGATTTCTTTATAGGGCCCTTTCCATCCACGCGCTTCTCCTGCAACCGTTTTTAAACGGCTGAAGTTACCGCCGAAAGAGCTTCCAACGGCTTTCCCTGCGCCAAGGTTATGCTTGGGTTTCGCAGCTTGCGCGCTTGAACCAACCCCTCCACAGCCCAACACTACTGCAATTGCTACAGTCACTTTTTGAAGTTTCATTTGCCTTTTCCCCACTTTCACAAAAATCATCGAGGTCACTGTCCAAATGGGAGACCCCTCTCCGTGGACAGAAAAAAACTAAAGTTCTCTATTCAGTGCATTTGGCTGCAAGCCCCATTCCACTCAAGTACTTACGGCTAATCTCGTTTGTAGTCTCTCTGTGTGCTTCTTAAGACTGTTTGTCTTCAGTGTTAGAAATCTGCCAGGGACCGCTAGGGGAGGTGTCACTTTTCTTACAGCCTCTCAGAATACGGAAAAAAGCTTGGGTATCTGAGGAGTTCTTACAAATTTCCTAGGAACCCAGTGGACGAATACAGAAAGTGGGGGGAGCCCAAGTGACACGGGATTTTTGGACAGGGGATCCAACAACTGTCTAACTTGTCAATGATTCCAATTACTTATATGATTGTGTTTTGGGCCCTGTTTGCGGGCTCTCGTTTGACCTTATTGGGGCCTTATGTCATAACCGGGCTTCAGTCTAAAAGGGGCGCTGCCATGGATGAACTTGATTTAAGAACTGAAGAGATTTCCACTAAAACCCCGTCTGGCGCGTCTGGTTTCTTGCTTCAAAACAATCCCGAGCTTCAAAAGCTGTTTTTTACTCCCACCGAAAATGCAGATCCGAGAGTAAATGACGCCAAAATCAGAAGGCTGTACATGCAGGCAGCTTCCCAGCAGTGGTATGCCCCACAGCGGATCAACTTTGATCAGGAAATCAAAACTGATGAAGAGAGCTTGAGAGTTTGGCAGAAATTCATCACTATTTTTTACACTTTGGAAAAGATGGGCCTCAATGTGATTCAAAACATGATGTCCAAAGCGGTTCGCAAATATAAGAGCGAAGAAATGGCCTTCTATTTGTCCGCTCAAACCTTTGATGAGTCCAGGCATGTTTTTGCGATCGAAGCTTACTTAAGGAAGCTGGGAGCTCCGCCCCGATACGATTGGAAATACCATGTGCTTGGACAAGTAGCTTCCATGGGGGCTTTCCGAGTGGAAAACTGGCTGTTCTCCACTTTGTTCTCCGAAAATTTCGCTTCCACTTTTATCCGAAGGGCCCGCCAGTCAAATATTGATCCGATTGGAAATGACCTTTGCAAATACCTTTTGGTAGATGAAAGCCGTCACTTGCACTTCTTGCATATTGTTCTTCCGGATGTCATGGACAGGCTTTCCATGTTGGGGAAAACCTATGTGAAAGGCGCCCAGTACTTCATCATGAAATTCAGCGAAACAGTGCTGAGAAACATGGAAAAAGAGGCTTCCCACGTGGGGCTTGATAGACAAGCCATGATGGAAGAGATTTTTGAGAATGTTGAAAAGGGATATGAATCGTTCGGAGTCAGCCGCAAGTGGCTGTGGTTCCCCAAAATTTATCCAACCAAGATCACCCCGACTCAAAGGATCGTGGTTTCTTAAATAATTTTATGGCAGACTGGAAAGATGCTTACGAAGAAAATGTCCCGGGCAAATGGTACGTGGATAAAAAGTGCATCCTCTGCTGTGTCTGCTCCGAAACCGCACCCAAAAATTTCAAAGAAGCCGCTAGTGGGGATCACGACTATGTCTTTAAGCAACCCGAAACCGAAGAAGAAGTCCTCCAGTGCGAAGAAGCGATGGCAGCTTGCCCAGTAGAAGCCATCGGCAACGATAGACCGTAAAAAGGTACGGCTTTACTTTTGTAGGCGCTTTTTTCATTTAAACTCCAAAATCATTCAGAAATAATCGGGCCCATTACTTACGCTTGGGTGGGGTTCGACTTACTGCATCCGCAAAAGTAAAGCCGTACCTCCGGAGGGGGAAATACGCCATTGGGATTTGGTGACTTGAGGGGGTTTGCCGGCAGGGTAGAGAGTTTCACTGATTTCGATCGTGTTAAAGTTGATCCGGGTAGCTGTTTTGTTCACTCGGGGCAATCCATTTTCTGGATCTGGATGTTCTTGGGTTAGCTCCACTCTCATAATCGACTCTGGATCCGCGCCACCAATCAGTGCTTCTTCGCGTTCATTGGCCATCCCCTCTTGTCCCAGCTTTCTCGTTCGCTTTGCAGTGTTCACTACAGCGACTTCTCGCTTCTTGGCAGTAAAGACCACACTCAGATCTCTTATATCGGAATAAGAAACTTTCCAATGGTCCGCCACCCGCCGTTCCTCACTGAACGAAACCATCCCACTCATATGGTAGTTGTCATCCAAGCCATTCTTATGATCAATCACTTGCTTCCTCAGGTGCCCAGCATCTCTCAAAAGCCCCGCATTAAACTGCTGCAAAGCCGGCAAGATAGTCTCACTGCCAACCCGGCTGTTCACGCCATTCCCCGTGATAAACCCTGTCGGATCCACAAAGAGACGGGCCATTTCCAAGTCACTTAAGTACTTATCGCTGGGAACCCCCCGATACACTTCTTCGCTCGAATAATAGCTCGACATTTTTCTGTCATATTCTTGTTGGGTGCCGGAAAGTTTTCCAAAAGAGCGCTGGAAAGCAGGGGAAGCCAAGCGAATCGCTCCACTCTTATCTTCATAAACCAGATCCTCCAGCCAATTGGCGTAGTCCCTTACTTCTTCTTCGAAAGCCCTTCCCGGTTTGGAGTGCTCTCTTCGCCAAAGGACAAACTCCCCTTCATTGAAAAAGGGGGCTTTGCTGGCCATGATCGTTTTGGCGCGCTCCAACTGCTCCGGAGAAAATTTTTCATTCGCACTTCCTGTTTTGTTTGTTTGCGCAAAAGCTTTCACCGCTTCGGGAAAGCTTGCGTACTCTTCACGGTGATCCGCAGCCCACTTCACAAATCCAGGGGAATCAAAGTGACCGGTCGGATCCCCCAAGATTTCTTTGGCCCTGATCGCAAGAATCGGATTGGGAACATTTTCATAGCCCTGACCGGACCGGATGGACTTTTCCAAATCAGATTGGAATTTCTGCGAAAGAGCGACTCCTTGCGCCAGTTGCCGTTCACTTTCCACTCGGCTCAAAGCCAAATCCTCTCCCCAATGGGCATAGAGAGGTGCGGGAAGGCCTTTACTCTCCAAAAGCTTCTCAGTGAGAAGCCTGACCATTCTGCCATTGCCATCAAAGAAGGGGTGAATGGAAGCAAACTCCCTCTGGAATTTCGCGGCGGCTGCCAAGACTTCTTCCGGTGTATCGGCTTTCTTCACACCAGTCTTTGCTTCTTCCCAGACCCGGGAGGAAAGTTCAGTCAGATATTCTTTGTAGACAGCTTTTGTTTCCGGATCCGTTGCTTTGTCGAGCCCCATCGTCCCGACATTTTGCTCTAAAGCACGAATCCTTTTCACCAAAGGATCAGGCAGAGGCTTTTGCCCGTCCAAGTGGATCCAGCTACTTAACGGGGCATAGCTTACAAATCCCACCCGGTTGTTTCTCAAGTAGGGGTTCTCAACCAGAAGGTTTGTGAGGGTTCTTCCGACGGCAGCAACTCCTTGAGGCAAATGTTTTCCATCAATATCAAATCCCACATTCTCGTTTCGTATGGCCCCCAATTCGCTGTCCGCTAGGCCTTGAGAATTTCTGGCGGGTCGGCCATCGGTTTGAAATACCCGGCCCTTATCCCCTTGGATGCTTTCTCGAGACATAAACTTACGGTGGGTTTCTCTAAGCTGATCCAAGTGGATGTCCTCCAAAGAACGACCGGCTAAATACTCCCTAGCAGCAAGGTAACCATCAAAGGGCCGCTCGCCTTCTTTATTGAAACGAGTGGGGCCTTCCGGAAACTCAGTCCGTTGTCTCCCCAAAAAATGATCTTCAAAATTTCCAATACCGTCCTCTGCAAACTGGCCCAGCAACCACTTGGAGAAAGCTTTCGATTGTGAAGGAGAAAGTTTCTGGGATGCCAACTCCAGCAACTCCCCGGTTTTTGAAGAGGCCGGAAGAGGTGCTTTTAAAAGTTTGTCGATTGCTTCCCATTCTTCTTTTGATCCTCGAAAAGGCGGCTCGGCCCCTCTTCTGGAAACTGCTTTTGGAACAGCTCCTTCTCCGAGTACCGCTTCATCCATGAGGGTTCTAACCCACTGGCTGGCAATGGCTTTGGCTTCCTGGTGAGAGCGGCCCGTGCTTTTTTTAATTTCTTCTGTTAGAGCTTTCGTGGTCGGTTCGTACTTTTTTCTCCACCACGCAAATTGTTTCTCAGGATCTCTCGGGACTTCATGCGCTTCTTGCAGAACTTGTTTTTGAGCCTCCACGACCCTTTGGGCTTGCTGAGAGGAAAGGCCGCGAGGGGCTAAAGAAACTGCTTTTGTTAAGTTGACCGGTGAGACTGAGCTAGTAGGTGCTTCACCGGATTTCTGAGGAGGCGGAGGCCGTGGAGACGGTGTCCCTGTTTTGGAGAGTGGGTTGTAAGTCTTGTGGAACTCATCTTGCCCGATTCGGTAGAACTTTCCGGGCTCAGACTGAACCACATAGTCTCCGTTTTTTAAAACCATGACTTCATCGAACGAAGCCATGATTCGGCCATTGGGGCCTGAGTATCTGGCCACTTGACGAGGACTTTGTTCCGGCACCACGGTTCCGCCCACATTTCCTTCGTAGAGTTTCTTGAATTTTTCTGGCTTTACGATGTACTGCTCGCCATTTGGACCCGTCATCACGACGTCGCCCTTTTTAGCGACTGCTTCGGTTTCCTTTCCATCCGAAGTTCGGGTTTCTACTTTCAGACCCTCAACCGTATTGGTTGCATAGCTGAGAGGGCGCAAAGCTCTCAGCTGCTGAGGGTCTCTAATCTCCCCTCCAAACTGATACTGGATTGCTTGTTTTGTAACCGGCTCAAAAGAAAGTTGGCCCAAAGTCCTGCTCGAGACAAGGTCCGGAGCAGCCACTCGGGGAGTATCTGAAAGAGTGCGCTCCAGGAGATCGCTTGCTCCTCGGAAAGCATTCGCTCCAAAAAGTTTTGCTGCATCAGTGGATGCTCCTTCGGGTCCACTCATGAGATCAAATCGGACCCCTGCATTTTTAGCAGCTTGAATTTCATCTTTAAGAATATTTCCGCCACCCACAAAAACAACGCGGCCGCCATTTTGCTGAACATACCCCAGTGCTTTTGCTGATTTGTCGTACCAGCTGTTTCCCATGACTACGCCATCGGTAATGGGGCCTATTTCGGTGGGCTTTGCGTCTTCGACCAAAGTACCAAGGATTCTAAAGCCCATTTTTCGGCCCACTTCGTGGACAATTTTTTCAACACCAAAATTGGTGGCTCCCGTAACGAGATAGGCCGTTTTGGGATCCAAAACGCTTAAATAAGCCTCAACAGATCTTCTTACTTTGGCCTGGTTGTCTGATGAAATCAGTGGCCAACTTTTTTCTGATGCTCCAGAAAAGAGGATGGGGGTCATGCCTTTAAATTGTTCAGCCACTGCGTCTTCATCGTGAAGAGCGATTTTTCCTCGAATGCCGCCTCGCTCTCGATCTTCTGAGAGAGAAACCCTCAGTGCTTTTTGTCTCTGGGCCCGTCTTTCGTTACTGGCTTTTTCATATTCAGCCGTATAAGTCGGGGCGGGAATTCTTGAGGGATCGACTTGCAAACTATTAGCTCGAGCCATTCGAGACTGGAACATGGATTCCATCGAGGCTATGTGTCGCCTGTCAGAAGCTGCAACCCTTAACAAATCAGCATTGCTAAGCCCCGCAAGACGGGCAGCATCGGCTTCGGCACGAGCGCTCGTATGGTAAATAGCGTGGCCATCTGTGGAAAGAGTGACCCTCGCTCCTGCATCCAAGTACCGCTTGATCGGGATTTCTCTCGGGCTGCTGATATTATTGAGAGCCATGTTCGAGTTTTGGTTAAATTCAATCACCACGCCGTTTTTCACAGCCAGTCCCAAAGTCGCATCATCCACTCCGTAGAGCCCATGGCCTATGCGAGTTGCTCCTGCTTCGATTGCGACCCGGACATTTTCGGGATAGAGGGGGTTCTCCCCAGCATGGACACGTATTTGAAACTGGGGATGGGTTTCCCTGATCGTGGCGGCTGAGCGGATTTGATCTTCAAAAGCGCGAGTCGAATTGGTTTCATGGCCCATAAAGTCGACTCCGACGATATACGGGCTATCAAGTGCTTTGATCCGCGCGATTTGGTCCATGTTCCAAGCCCGATCGGAGTGTCTCCACAGGCCCGCCACGAATCGGATTTTGACTCCGGTTTCTTTTTCAATTTCTGGCAGAGCTCGATGGGCTTCCGCAAGCCAGTCGGGCTTTGTGACATCCGAAATGGAGGTTTCCACGTACCTAACGCCAGCTTTTTTATAGTCCAGTGCTGCTTCCTTCAAAAAGTGTGCAAACGAATCCCGGTCTTTCACCAATGGGGACCGGTATTCATAAATATGTTCCATGGGGATAAAGCCGCGCACTTGAAGAGGAGCTATCGACAGAGCCCGGGTCAGCGTTCGCAAGCCCTCTGCCGACAGGTTCTCCCGAGTGAGAGGAATAAAAGTATCCGAACCCCGCTTAATCGCTTTGCTGGAATCGTATTGGATACCCAACCGATCGAGCAGCTTTGTGGGATAGGGAATTGCTTTTTCCAATCCGCGGGCAACAAGAGTTTCGGAGCGGATGGACCCTGCAAAGTGCGTATGAAGATCAGTTACCGGAGTGTAGCTCGCTTTTTCCGAGAGGATCTGGCTTCCTTGTTTCCACTCTTCTACATAGGCTTTGCCCTCTTGATCAAAGCGCCTCAACTCAAAAGAACTGAGCTGGCGGTGTGCTCCTGTATCTTCCAAAATTCTTTTCTCCGAATTGTAAAGGACTCTCGAAACGGGTTGGCCAAAGAAACCCACTTCGATTTGGCTTTGGGAACCCGTCAGCTTCACTGCGGTATCGACTGAGACGGGCTTGCCATCCACAGTCAGGGTCAACCCTTCTCTGAGCGTCGCCAGAGCTTTTTCTCCACCAAGGCTATCGACATCCAATCGAAAAGTGGTAGTTCCCTTTACGGGATCTACTTCCGCTCTCAGACCCAAAGCACCTGCTTGATCAAGAGGGATTCGTGCTCCCGTGCTTTGCGCCTCTGGTGTTGATTTGGGCTGGAGCCTTGCATAAACAACCCCGTCCTTCACGCGAACGCTTTTGGCATCCACTTCAAAATTTTCAAGGTTTGTAATCCCCAGATCGTTGGGAACCACTGCGTTCGTTTTGTGGGCGACCACTCCCGACCGCTTGATTGGCCCTTCTCCATTGACCGGAAAACCTCTCGCACCTGAACCTTGGGGAAGCTCAAAGACAATGGGAACCCGGCCCTCAGACACCCTCACTCCCTTTGCAAAATCCTCCACTGAAGTTCTATCGGTACCCGCATGGACATAGCCCCTGCCAGTTTTTTCGTCTATTTGGCGCTCGAAGTTTTTTCGCACAAAAGCCAGCACTGAGTTGGGGTCTTTTAAGTCGGTCCCCTCAGCTTTTGGAGACACTGAACGGTAGAGGGGCTGATCGCCTAAATCGATGGGATGAATATTGGCGAGAGCCTCAACCAGTTTCGGAAGGAGCGGGCCCGCTTCTCTAAAAGTGCCATCAGCTGCCAGTTCCCGGTGCGGGGTCGTACTGTCGATTTGGTAAAGCCGTTTGAGGGCTTTTTCCGCTTCCACCAAGCGCTTCTCATAGGGCAATCCAAAAAAACCCTCGCCGACTTCTCGAAGCACACTGGAAACAACTGGATCGAGGGATTCCGCTTTGCCTCCCGACCGGGGGGTAAGCTGGTTTTGTCTGTTTTCCACACTGACAAGCCTTGAGTTAAGAAAAACAATTTCTCGAGCTTGTTCGTAACTGAGATTGGGCCGGGCTTCACGGACTTCGTTGATCAGTCGCTCCACTCGAGCAATAGTGCCAATTTCGGTTTCAGAAATTTTATCTGCGCTTATTCCGCGGGTTCGCGCTACTTCTTCAACCACTTCGGGGAGTTTGGGTAAGTCGGGATACTGGCGGAACCGGTCTCTGGAAGGGCTTGCCGTATCTAATCGTGACAGCGCCAGGTTCCTGGCTTGATCGAGCGCAGAGGGCTCCCGTGCAGGGACACTTTCCGACTCAAAACGCTCTCGGGCTTTAGGATCCCTTGCATACTCGATTCTGCGTTGCTTGTCCGGCTGAACGTAACGGGCAACCACAGTGTCAAAATCGATCGCTTTTGATGTGCCGTCTGGATAAAAAATTCGATAAGCTTCGCCAGGAGGAATCAGGCCCTCCACACCTCCTTTTAAACGGCCGTCTTGTCCCACAGAAGGTGGTAACGACTTTTCCCAGATGCCCGGACGAGCGCTTCTCTGATTTCCTTTTCCCGAATAACCGTGGGCAGCAATGCCCATCGGAGCAATCACGGGCTTCCCAGTGATTTGTGCTCCTCTTTGTGCATTGGAAACAACGTCCTCTGTGCCACAAAGCCCGCCGCTGCAGGTACGGTAGTAAATGACTTCCGAATTTTTAACCCCGGGGAGTTGGGCAAATGCTTTCCAGAGTTCGTCGGCATTGATCCGGGTTACAAAAAGTGGTTCGCCTTTGACAGTAATAGGAAGAAGCGAGTGGGTTTCTCCGCCCGGACTTCCATGGCCAGGCCCCAGAAAAGCCACATTGCCTCTAAATAGCTGCACAAGGGCACTGGAACCATTCGACCCGTTCTTGTCCGCATTCCAGAGAGCCAAATGCCGCAATTGCGAAGATTCTGAAGCCCCCAACACATTTGCCACTCTCTGAGAGACTGCTTGATTCATCCATGATTCGACTTCTTGTATTAGCCGTGGCGTGAAATTAATGAAGCCTTCGGGATCAGGAGTCGTGAGCTTGTCCCTCAACTCTTTTGGCATCAATTTGAAACCGGGTGTGTCTTGATCCAGATCAGCCGCTTTGATTCGGATCGTCCGTTCTCCATTTACTTCGGAAACTTGCATTCCTGACACATAGGTCAGTTCTCTCAGTTCTGATTTGATCCAACTAAGTGGCTCCGCGGGAGCTCTCGCCACTGAAGGCCTGCTCTTTTCATAATCTCTAATGTCCAGTCCAAGCATTTCTGAAAGGGTTTTCCCCAAGGACTCTGTCGAACCAAAAGCAGCAGATTTCCCTTTGGATCCCGGCATGATCGTAAATGACCCACTTGATCTGGCAGTTGAATCGCCATTGGGTCTGATTGTTGCGATCACTCCATTTTGCGAAAGGAAACTGGAAATAAGGCGTCCCATTTGAGCGGGGTCTTGCGTGTTTCCGCTCCGAATTGATGCTATCGCTTCGACTTCAGCAGCGCCTTTCAAGGTGCCAAAACCAGCCAATTGGCGAGCTAAAGATCTGACGGGACTATCGGAATCCCCTGCAAACACACTGCCCAACCCATACTTTTCAAAGGGTTTGCCCATGGCCTCCATCACTTGCATGGGGGTCCAGCCCCGCTCTTGAGCTTTCTTAAAAAGAGCTGCGAATTCCGCTTCGGCTTCGGGAGGTAAAGCCTCGCCCCTTAATCTAAAGAGTCCTGTGAGAGCCGATCGGGTCCCGGAAGATTGGACTTCAGAGAAGCGGGCGGGCCTTTGTTCTTCTTGAAACAACTTTGGAAGAGTCTCAGGGTTTCGGTTTTTCGGATCGCTATCCAAAAACCGCGCAAAAGAATCAGACATTTCACCTGTGGCTAAAAACTTTTGGTACTCACTGCGAGGCATGAGGTAGACCAAACCCCGCGCGTTGTCTGCAGATCCAAAGACCTGCTCCAAGACTTTCAATCCACTCGTAGGGGGCTCATCTCCTTTGAGAACTGCAATAGTTTTTTTGCCGGTGGAAGTGTATTTCGCCGCTTGGGACCGCTCGAGGATTTGTCTGCGTTGCCTGTCGTCACTTTCAGTCCCGGGCTGTCGGCTCAAATAACCGTCAGGATCTTTTGGAAGTTTCCATGCGCCTCCTTTTTCCTCGACGATGACTTCCACTGATCCTTGCGGTCTTGAAATGACAAGGGCTTTGTCCACTTGGCCCTCGGCCCCGGTAGGAAATCTCACCATGGGGCCATTGGCATCGGTCACTCGGTAGAGGGCTTTTTCTGGATTGGCCTTTTGGTAATCGATGGCAGCTCTCAAGCTTTCCAACTCCCTCTGGAACCCTTCTTTGAGGGCTCGATCTTTACTCTTAGCAATCACCGCTTCCAACTCGGCCGCTTTTACTTCAAGCTCGGCAACTGTGAGCGGCTTTTCCGGAAATTTAAACTCAGGGGAGCCATCATTGGGAGGAGGAGAGCCTTTGATTCCGAGGCTTTTTCGGGTCGCCTCAAGGTATTTCCCCAAGCCAAAATCTTGCGCTACTTCACGAAGAGCACGGGGAACTCCGTCGATACCTTCTTGCTTGTTTCTCCGAAGGGAATTGTTGATATGCCTTTTAATGAGGTCTTGCGCTTGGGTGCGCAAGCTTCTGGAGAGAGTTGGGTCGCCGCCATCGGGTCGAGTGAGTGCTTCTTGCAGGCGCGTAATATCTGAATCCTTGAGCGCATACCCTTGATCTGTGCGTTCAGCCTGAAGCTCTTTGATAACGTCTTCAGGACTGTTGTGCGATTGAGTTTTAGCGGGGGCGGGCGCGCCCTCCGCTGCGGTCGGGGCCCGGGCTTGCTGGGCTGGAATTTTGTTGGCCTCCGGTTCCGGTTCCGGATCCAGTTTAACTCTGCTCAACTCCCAACTGGGTCGTGTGGGAAGAACTGCCCGAGCAACTTCAGCTAAAGCGCTTCCCCCTTTTATGTACTCAACAAGTTTATCCGCAGGGAGAGCTCTCAAAATCTGCGCAGCCTCGGCCGTTTCAGTACTAGATAAGGAACCCGCTCCTTTTTTTGAAAATTCGTCTAACTTTCTTTGATTTTTTCGGTCCGCTATGACACCGGGGGCAGAGCGGGCAGCGTGGGCTACGTTGGTGGGAGCGACATCTGTCAGGAATAAAACCCAATCTCTAATATTCCCAGATTTCAAATTGACGCTCTCGCCGTTTCCGAGCATGTACTGGCCATTATTCAGACCGATGGCAAAGCTACCAGCGACTGCTACGTCTTGAACTTCATTGAGGAGAAATCCGCGTAGAGTGGCTCCGAAGAGATTTACTGTCCCCGACGCTCCAACAAGTTTCACTGGAAAAGCAGAATTGGCCAGAGCTCGAGCGAAATTCGTTTTTGCACTTTGTTCGTCCGGTGAGAGCAGGGTCATCGCACCCGCACTGGTCCCAGCAGTCAGAACTTTTTGACTGACTGTAGAAAGAGTTTGGAGGGTTGTTGGCGACAAGTTTCTCAAACCCGGGGCATAGCCGAGCGCTCCTGGCACGAGCCGTTGGAAACCGGGAGCGACTCCCGCTGTGATCGCGGCGACTAATGCTGCCGATTTTGAGGTGTCGGAAACCACTCGGTAGTCATAAACAGGGTTTCCGGAGAAAACATGCTTATCTACCAAATAAGCTAAATCCGCACCGGCTGTATTTCCTAAATAACCGATCGAACCCGCTTGAAGGATACTCGCAAAGTAAGGAATCAGCGGAGCAGCTGTTCCCCCAGACACTAACGTCAGGCCAATGACTACTGCTGCTAGGGATTTTCCCAATGAGACTTGGTCTTTATAGCTTTCTTGTAGCGCAGCGTTCCCGATGATTTGACTCCCAAACTCTTGGCTCTTTAGATCTTCTCGGGCCAAAACTCGGGCAAGGCTTCCGGCTTCATAAGTTCCCCCATTCGAACCAAATTGGACATTTCCGAATTCCCTCAAAAGACTTATCTGCCTGTCAACCGCCCTCTGGTTCTCAGCTACTTTTTGAACCGCTTGCTCTCTGTCCGCGCCAGGATTTTTGACCAAAATTCCCCGCTCCGACCAACTTGATTCAACAGCGGAATAAGCGTCCTGCGCTTGGATTCTTATCTTGTCTGCATCGACTTTTTTGCTGGCGCCAGGCCTTGCCCCGAATCCTGTCTCAAGCTCCATGACATAGTTCGGGCCTAACTGAATATAGCGCTCTCCACGATTCTGGGCCTGTTGAATAGTGCCCATCAATTCCCGGTAAAAATCGCGTCCATGGGTGACTGCTTTGCCATAATTAGTGAGTGCTTCTCGGAACTCGGGATTTGACAAGTCGGGTGCCCGATCTCCCAATCTAAAAAGCCCGACTCCATCAAAAGAGCCCCAACCCTTTCTTTCAAATTCCGCTTTCGTTTCAAGAGCGATTTGGTCTGCCTTCTCAGTCAGGGCTCTAGCTTCTTTGTTAAAACCCGAAAAGAACTGGGCCGCTTTATCAAATCCTGCGGTCCCTGAGCCGACAAAAGGGGCTAGTGCGGTAACAGAGCCTCTAATATCTTCAGCGAACATTTGGCCGTAAAGCTCCCGGCGCTCCGGGCTCAGACTGGTTCCGGGCGCATTCACTGTCACAGCGAGAGCTTTTACTCTCTCAAAATTGACATCCCCCAAACGGGCCAGCCCTTGAAGCGTCTCGGGGGAAGACACTCCAAACTGTTTGGCGACTTCTTCCATTCTTTTTTTCTCAGCAGCCTCAACTCTTTGAACTCCGGGATCTTTCGCTAATTTCTCTTGGGATGTTTTAATTTGACCCCCGACTTCTTTGAGATCCAACGAATATCGAGCGGTATCTGCTCGAGCAGCGATCAGATTATCGAGGACTCTCTTGGGCTCTCCAACCAAATCGGGTTTGGAAGCACTCACTGCTCCCGTTCTTAAATCGTAGGTCCCTGGCCCGAAGGGTTTTCGATACTTGGCTAGTACTTCATCGGAAACATACTGAACTCCGGGAATTTCTGATTCATAGAATGCTTTTCCACCCTTTTTTGTGAATCGCTCCCGTTGAAGAGTGTCCAGCTTTTCCGACAAAAGGCCTAGCTTTTCCTGAAGGCCGGAAATGTTTGTTTCCAACTTTTTTTCTTCTTCTCCATACGAAACTACATACTTCAGAAGACCTCGCTTTTTTCGAGACTCTTCCAACTCCGCTGTCGCTTTTTTTAACTGGGCCTCGGTCTTCTTAAAGTCATCTACGAGAGTCTTGTGCAGTTCCACAAAGGCACCCTCTGCTTGAATGGCGTGTTCCTGACTTTTTTGAAGACTTTGACTCACCCGTCTTTCTGCATCCTGCAGCTTTAGAATTTCTGCAGTGAGCTTTTCCAAGTTTTTTCGCTCAGCTTCGGTATACTGAGTGGGTTCCGCTTCAAGAGCCCTACGAATCTCTGGAAACTGGCGAAGGGTTTTTGAAACATCTTTTTCCAACGCTCTCATTTCTTTGCTGTTTCTTCCCAGTTTCTCCGCGAGAATCTGCAGCCCCCGATCTTTGGAAGGATCGCTTCCGTTAGATACGAGCTCGGCCATTCTCTGGAGAATCACTTCATTAAGCGCTGCTTGAGTCGATTCTTCTTTCAGTTGGGTGTCTGAAATCCCAGACAAGACTTTTTGGAGTGCGTCCTTCCCGTCGCCATCAGGAGCTCTTAACGCGTCCAAAAGAACACTTCTGGCGGAACCTGATTCCAAAAGGTGGGCCGCTGCATTGGGATCTTGGTTGGCCAGAAAAGTGAGGATCCCTTCTTTGAGTGCCCCCTCTTCTCTATGCCCCAGACCAGCCAGTGCTGCAATCAGGTCGGGGTTCTTTGAGAGAGTGGGATTCGTTACAAGCGATTCCAAGGCAGCCTGGAACCGATCGTCCAAAGCAGAGAAGCTTGAACGGAACAGGGGATTTACTTCCTGTTCTGTGAAACTTTCCAGTTTTTCAATGGTTTTCTCTGATTCACCATCCAGGGTCTTAGTAATTCTCCTAGCTACTTCCAGAGGGGTTCCCGATAGTGCTTTTTGGATGGCTTCGCGACTAGCGCCGTTCTCCAGAGCGGCTTCAATCGAGTCGGGCAGTCTAATAGACAAGTAATCTAAAGCCGCTTTCTCAGCTACTTTCGGTGGCTGCTTGGGATCGTTGAGAGTGGCTGACAATTCGGTCAAAGCCGCTCTGACTCCCTCCCTGTATTTAGGACTGTCTGGATTGGATTGCAGGATCAAGTCTTCAAGTTTTTCCGGAATCTGGTGACTGGGAGGGACCAGTTGGTTCATTAGATCCGTAACTTCAAGTTCCCGATTGGGTTTAGCCTGTTTTGATTCTTTTGTTTCTTTTTTCTTTGGGCCAGAAGTCTTTGGGGGCTGCGCAGTTGCCTCTTTCACAGGAGCCGTGGCTTGGGCTGGTGATTGGGCCGCTGATGGGGTAAGTGTCTCTTTAGCGGTAGCTGCACCGATCGGGACCGGTTTGGGTGGATCCTCCTCCAAAAGTTGTTCTAATTTCACTGCTTCCGATTCGAGCTCTCTGGCCACTTCTTTTTTACCGGCCTTTTCAAGAAGATCTTTTAATTTTCGGATCTCTTCGATCAGTTCGGGCGCTTTTTTTCGGGCACTCTCTTGATCGGTCTTTGGAGCTTCGCTTCCCTCCAAGACACTTGTGATTTCAGCGGCCTTCAATCGAATTTGCTGGACTTGGGCTTGTTGTTCTTCGCTCAACCCATCCGTCGCCGCGGTCTTTGAGGGAGAGAAATGGCCATCGACTTCAGGTTTAGGGGTTTGGACCCCGGAACTGAAGGCAAGGGTGGACAAAAGAAGCAATGTAAATATCCCTAAGCACTTCACAAACGAACCTCTGTCTATAAATAAGTTTACAGAGGTGTCTTGGGCCTTTTCAGCTGTAACGATTTAGACAGCTTCTGGCCAATCGGATCAATGGGTTAACCTTGGGAGAGGATTTCACTGTCAAACTTTTAGACACTTTCTTTGCCTATTTAGCTTTTTGGAGGAGCCGGGCTTGGGGGCTTGCGGTTTGGCGATTGAGTCTCAACAGAGTTAATCCGGTGAAGAGCTGGTGAACTTGGTTTTCGTTGGGATAACTCTCCACTTGCCTCTGTCGAATTCTGCCGTCGGATTCAGTCAAAGAGAGAAGCCGCGTTTGGAATTGCGTTGCAAGGTCTTGGGCTTCTTTTCTTTTTTCTGCACTCAGTGAGGGGTCGTGAGACAAGAGTGTCAGCGCCCGAGCCAGATTGGGATCATTTGCAAATCCATAATACGCAGCCATTTGTTGGGCGCCAGGAGTTCTGTCGTGGGTGCGTTCTGACGAAATCGGGATCTCATGCGTTTGGGAAAAGTGGTCTGAGAATGTTCTAGCCGCCGTCAAAAGCCGCTCTGCAGAGTCAGGTTTCTTGCCCTCCGGAGCCGTTAAATAACTTGCAAGAGCCGCAGTGACAGTCCGCCCACTTGTGGGGGCTGGATCCAAAAGGGGCCCTTTTTCTTGGGACTTGTCTTTGGAATCAAAAAAGTAGGGAACTGGTTTTCCTTTCATTTGGCTGAGTCTGTCCAAAATCTGTTTCTGGGTTTCATTAAGCTGGCCCGGATCAGGTGCCGTCGTAATGTAAGCCGCTCCGCCATAGGGAATCAAATTGCTGTCTTCACCCTTTCTCATTTCTGGATTTCCAGAATTCCAAAGCATTCTTCCATCTTTTTCGAGACGGGCTTGTATTTTTTCCAAAGTAGCGGCAGGCAGCTCAATCCCAGCTTCGCGAGAGGCTTGAATCACTCCTTGAATGGCATTGATGTTGTGGATGTAGCCTTTGGGAAATGCCGTTTCTAAAAACTGACTCGCTTTCTCAACGGCTTCGGGGTGGCCGCTTCTGATCAAGTACTCGATTGCGAGAGCTCTTTGGCCCACTCCCATCAAACCCATTCCTTCTTTTTTTTGAAGGTCCAATGCAGCTTGAGTAGCCCTCTCCAAAACAGCGTCCAATCGGCCGGGCTCTACTTTTTGATCTTCGAGAAGCTTTTTATTGAGTCTCGCAACCAGCTCTTCGGGAAGGTTTTGCCTTAAGTGAAGCCGGGACAGATCCTTCTCGTCTTTTGCTCCCAACACTTGATTCAGTCTCTGTTCGACTTCGGCAGTTACCAGCTCAGGCCGGGCTTTTAGAAGCCTGCCAAGCGCTTGGCTCGCCGAGAAACTTACCGCCCCCTGTTCTCCATTCATGTGGCTTAAGAAAGTCCCCAAGTGCTTTGGGTTTTCCAATGCCCCCAAAAGAGACAAAGCGGTATCCGCCCAAGTACCCTTTGTTTTCTCCATGAGAAAGTCTGTCTGCTTTTCTACTTCCGTTGGAAAATGCCCCATAAACCGTGCCCCAGCAATGTCCAAGTTGGTGCTGGTAGTAAGGATTCCGGAAAACTTTCCCATGACCTCTTTCATTGCCAGCGGAGCAAGCTCCCCATAAGATTTTGCAGCTTTTGGGTCCAAAGCATCCAGAACTTCTAGCGCCTCAGTAGGTTTCTTATCCAGCCCGGTACGAAACAGGGGAAGGAGGTCCGCGGCAGTAGCCGATTTCGAGAGATCCGAGAGGGCTAATCGAAACACTTTTCCACTCATCTGGCTTTCATTTCCTAAACTCCATTGGACTAGGGCCTTTAGCTTCTCTGGGCTGAGTCCTTCCAAGGCCGGTACGAATTCGGGAAATTGCTTGGCAACGACATCCAGCAACTGGGAATCCGCAGTTCTGACGACTTGATCCAGAAGCTCCTCCGCTTTGGGATTTTTGAGGCCCAAAATAGTTGCGGCTTTCACGAGATCACCGGGAACCTGCGATTTAGAAAGCTCTCGGATGAGGCCTGTGGCCAACTCTGGAGCCGTTTTTTCGAGCACTCGAAAAGCTTTTTCAGTTGAAGCGGGTGCGGTTTCTTGATCCTTTATGATCTCCTGCAAGTAGAGCCGTTGGCTGTGATCCAAATGAATCGCTCCACTGTCGATTGCAGACGCTATATCATGAGAAGCGGAGACGTCCGATTGCTGTGAACTTCTAAAAGTATCTAAAAGCTTCTTCGTGCCCTCAGGATTGTCTTTTGTGAACTGTCTGAGAATCTCGGGGAAGTACTTTTTTTGGTCGACAAAAAAATCCAGATCCGCTTTTGAAAATTGAAACCCACTGTCTTCGGCAGCTCTTGCTAAACTTCCAGCCATTCCCGGATTTTTTCGAGCTTCGGGCAGTGCCTTTTCGACTGCTGCTTGTTGACCCGCTTTCGAAAGGTATCGCCAAAGCCTCTCGGAGTCGGTCGGCTTCATTTTCAAAACGGCTTTTTCAATTCCCTCTGCCGGGTCTTTTGGAAGCTTTCGAGCCTCTTCAAAAAAAGTGTCCAATTCATCTCTGATCGTTATTTTTGCCAAAAAATCTTCAACGGCTTTCTCGCGTTTTTCAGCGCTAAGCCCTTTGAGTGCTTCAACATAGTCTATGATGAGTTTTTTTCTTTCTTTGGGTTCTGCCAAGAGTTGATCGAGTGCTTCACTTACATTTCGGGAATAGACAGATCTTCTTCCGGCGGACAGCTTTTCCAAAATAGCGCTCGCAGCTTCACTTGGATTTTCCGTTGTCTCGGGAGTTTCGGGCTCTTCCTCGGACGGAGTGCCAAGCGCGTGTTCTGCAAAAACCGGGAGCTGGAAACAGAGAAGTCCCAGGATAAGAATGGATGTACGCAAATTCATAGTAGCTACTTCAGCCTAAGGGATTGCATGGCGAGTGCCGGGCTAAACTCTTGAAAACAGGCTCGAAGAGTCTGCCGGTTGAGGAAGGACTGTATTCTGGGTGTACACTTCCAGCGGGTTCCCGCTGTTTTTGAGTGGGTAAGTCGCTGAAAGAATGGGACAAGGGCCAAGAAGTGTAAAGGAAGCCGACACTCTCATAAGGGTTGCACCGGCTAACCGGGAGAGTTTAAGCTCATCTCGCGATGAAATGTTTAGTCTCTTTCAGTAACTTCAAAGGGACGCTGAGCAACTCGGAAGCTTGCGAGGTAGCCTGCGACACCCTTCGAAAAATGGGCCTCTCTGCACTCTCGCTTCCGTTGGGAGACGGAGGAAAAGGGACTTTCTCTTTTTTGGAGAACGACCCTCGCGTTCATAAAAAGTCTTATCAAATCCTCGGAGCTTTTTCGGATCCCAGAGAGGGAAGGACGTTGTGGAGAAGATCGCAATCGGGTGTTTGGCAGGTTTTTTTGGAAAGCACTGATGCCATTGGCTATCCCCCCTCGAATCCCGAACGGCGGGATCCTTTAGGAGCAACCAGCAGAGGGCTTGGCCAGTGGCTTTTATTGATCCAAGAAGACTTGGGAGGAGAAGCGTGCGAACTCTTCTTGGGTCTTGGAGATTCGGCCATTTCAGATGCTGGGCGAGGAATGCTGGAAATTTTGGAAAACAAGCGTTTTCCCGAATGGAAAATGACCGTTCTCTGTGATGTAGACAATCCCCTCTGCGGAGAGCGGGGTTCAGCAAGAGTTTTTGCTCCCCAAAAGGGCGCAACCGCCCAACAAGTCGAGATGATTGAAACGCGAAATACTGAGTTTGCGAATGAAATGGAGCAGCGCTTCGGAATCCAAGTGGCTCAAATGCCCCGAACTGGATCGGCTGGCGGATTAGGAGCGGCACTCCACGTTTTTCTGGGCGGCCAACTGGTTTCAGGGGCTGAATTTGTTCTGAGCGCATCCGGTTTTGATGAGGTCTTGAAAGAACAGGATCTGTTGATAGTCGGAGAAGGGAAGAGTGACTTTCAAACGCTTTCTGGAAAATCCCCGTGGGCTGCTATTCAGAGAGCAGAAAAGCTCGGAAAACAATCGATTCTGATTTCGGGAGCTCTGGGCGCTGGCTTTGAAAAAATCGCGGCTCCCGGCCTTGTTTCCAAAATCGCTTGTGGGAAAGACCCCGAACCGAAAACGGCTCTGAAAAATGCCGTCGAGAGGGCGATTACTGATTTTTTATCAGGCCTTCACTCTTCATAACTTGAGACCACCCCAAAGAAGCCTTCTTCGCTTGGCCGGCCGACATCCCTCGGGCCAGCAGAGCGTCTTCGATGGCCTCTGCGACTCCAAAGGATTCTTCCATCGCGGCTTCCACTCCAGGATCGGTCAGAACTTCAGAGGCGACTTTTCGATTCACAAAATCTTCCGCCAGCTCCTGTGCCCGCTTGAGATTGACAGGAGCTCCAACGGCTTGGGCCACTGCTGGTTTGGCGCTTTCTAAAAGGCCTTCGCTTTTCATAGCGCTCGTCCACCCTTCAGAAGCTTTCTTGGCTTGACCGGCCGACATCCCTCGGGCGAGCAGAGCGTCTTCGATGGCTTCTGCAACTCCATGGGATTCTTCCATCGCAGCTTCCACTCCAGGATCAGTCAGAACTTCAGAGGCGACTTTTCGATTCACAAAATCTTCTGCCAACTCCTGAGCCCGTTTGAGGTTGACTTGAACCTCCCCGGGCAAAGGTCCCGTGAGCTTTGATAAAATGTTTTTGCATTGGGCTTCTGCGACTCCAAAAGAGACACAACAGGCCAGCACTAGACAAGGGATTTTGTTTTTCATGGGCCAACCCTCCGAAATGGAGCTGGTCCAAATGGGTTTTGGGGACGCACATCGAACAACCCGGGCATTCCAAAATCAGGCGCTTCCACTTCCCCGGTGCGATAGCGTTTCATGGGATCAAGCTCTTGAATCAAAAGCCGATCAATCACTCGATCCATGGCTTTATCAAGCCCTGAGACTGGCGCTTTGCTCGCCGCTTTTGGAGCCGTAGTCGGTGAGGTTTCCGTGCGTTTTGGCTTCAAGTAATTTGATTGCAACCTTATGAGTCCCTCGCGCCTTCTCTGGGAGAGCTGTACTTCGCTTCTTTCACGCTCATCTTCGCTTGAGGAACTTAAATCCGGAGCAGGAGGTGCTTCTTCCGAAGTCGATTGGCTTTCCTGCGCTGGAGTTTGCGGTGCAGGGCCTTGCTGTGCAGAGGATTGACCAGAGCTTGGAATCTGCGCTTGGTGAGGCTTTTCCGGCGCGCGAGCTTCTGGCTTTTGCGCTTCGGGTTCTTGGGGTTCCGGAACTTCAGCTGGTTTTGTTTCTTTGGGAATTTGGGATTTGAAAAAAGCTTTTAGTTTTTCAAGCTCTTCGCCTTTGATACTTCCTGGGTTGTTCTTGGGCATGCTTCCACTCTCTACAGCGTCAATGGCCATTTCCCAGTGTTCTTTTTTCCATTGCGTAAACGGGGGGAGATCTCCTTTTTCACTCGTGTGGCATTTCCTGCAGCTCTGCAAGAAAATTTGTTTGCCCGCTTTGGCTGCTTCACTCAAGTCTTCCTCTCCTTCGAGGTTAGCACTTTGGTTTTCAAAATCTGGTGCTGGGACTGTGTCGTCAGCAATCGGTCTTTGGTGGCCCTGTTCTTGCGGCTGTTGAAAGTCTGGTTGCCTTTGAGGGCCTTGAAAACCCTGTTGGCCTTGTTGGAATCCGCCGTGGCCGCCTCCGCACCCTCCGCTTCCACAACTTGGCTGGCGTCTCGGACCACACATTCCCGAACCACACCCTCCAGCTCTTCTTCCTTGAAACATCCTTCTAATGGGTCCCACGCGACGAGGTCTGCTAACTTGACAGGAATTCCAACCGCAGGGATTAAACCCTCTGTCGTTACTGGGGCGCCTGAAAAAAATTCTGGCTTCTGAAAAATCGGACAGGAACAAGCCGAAGCAAAGAAAGATGAAAAAGAAAGAACTTGGACGCATTGGTATCCCCCTGCCAAACTCAATCTGCAAAAAGGGGCCCACAGCTTTTTTTCAGCGTTGGGCTCTCGCAGAGATTGTGAAAAACGTATTCTGATTCGACAAAGAGAGTTCCTTTTCCAATAGTGAGGCAGGGGCCTTTGCTTTTGCTTTCAGTCGGTTGGGGTGGCTGTATACCCAAACTGTGGACAGCCTGTGTGAGTGTTCAGGTCTTGGGCGGATTCGAGGGCTCTCTGAACGCGTATTCAAGGAGTTAACACTCGGCACTGGTCTTGCTCACCAAATACAGCATGAGGTTTTTCACTTTCATTTTGGCGTTGATGGTGGGAACTCCGCCCCTTCTCGCAAATGATTCAGATGGGTTTCGGCCCAAAGTAAGAAGTTTCAGCAACAAAGAGCGGCCACAGTCCTCTCTGGAGCACGAAAGCGAAAGCTCCGAAGAAGCCCGCCAACCGAGGCGCCGCGAAGTCGGCTCGGATACCAGCCTTCCTACAGAAAGAGATGGCCACCCCTTGGGCGAAAGCTTGGTTTTTCCAAAAGGCTACCGGCCGTCCGTTTCAAACTGGTAAGTTTTTCCTTTTTTACGCTCGAATGGGGTCTGGTTTTCCAAAGTTTCAATAGGTTACAGCATTGGAAGTTTTTTGCGGGTTTCACTATAATCAAAGCTTATGAAAAACTTTTCAAAAATCCTTTTGCTGGCAGCTTGCTTGTTATCGAGCTCCCTAAGATCGGCCTGAGCTCCGGGTAACCGTTACTGCTCTCCCGGTTCGGGAGAGTCCATTAATTACAACGGGGTTCTCTGGGAGTCTCCGCTAGGGACTATCTCGCCCGCAATACCTGCAACGCCCGCGCCCAACAGGAGAACCCCTCCTCGGGCGGCTGTCATGCAGGATATTTCCTCTCCGGAAACTTCATCACTCGCACCGGATCCCACAAATTTCTTGGCAAACTTTGACGATCTCACTCGCTCTTTCATCACTGGAAGCCGGTTTAATTTTGGTTCAACAGCGGGTTCAAATCTATCAACCGTTTCCACGGGAGCCTCCACCCCGTCTTTTTCAAACTTCTTGGGCCTCGCCGAAAAAGGAAGGGCTTTGTCCTTTAATGAAGCTTTAGATGACTATTTTAAAAATGGGGGGACCGCCACGACTGTGAACGATCCTGTCATGCGGTACGATTTGGCCTCCATGGGAAAACATTTTAAAGAAATTGATAAAGATTCCGGAGTCTATATGAAAGATGGGACTTTCTTTATCAAAGAAAAGCTCGGGGATCACGAGGTGCTACAACCTGTGGGGATTTCAAAAGACAGCGAGGGAAAACCGAAGCTGTTCGGAGTTTCCACTGGCGAGTTGAGCGAAGAACAAAAAACCTTTTTCGAGGATGTAAAAACGTTTCTGGAAGCCCAAGAAAAAGCAGGGGGAAAGCCTGAGGAGATTCTCTCGGCTCTCACCAAGCAACTCCAAGAATCCAGCGACCCGGGAAAAACCCTGAAAGACTTGGTCAAGGCTGCCGAAACTACTTCAGGCGCGAGCGGGGAAGCTGCCTCTTCTCCAGAGGCACCTACCCAAGCACCCGGATCCGCCCACCCTGAAAAACAGTAACTTCCCCAATCTGCGTAGCGCAGTGAAATTTTTCTTGGAGTCTTTTTACGACTTCGGGCGCGTCTTTTTTCGAGACCGACAAGAGGAGCCCTCCCGAAGTTTGCGGATCAACCAATAACCACTTTTTCCACTCAGGAACATTTCCAAAGCTCACCCCTTTTTCGACGTACTCAAGATTAGTCTTGTGCGCCCGGTTCAATATTTTTTCTTTCAAGCATTCTTCAGCCCCCAGGAGAGTGGGAAGTTTTTCCGATTCGATTCTAAAAGCTACTTGGCTTGCTTCTGCCATTTGCAAAGCGTGGCCCAAAAGTCCAAAGCCCGTAATGTCTGTTGCAGCATGCACTTCGATTTCCTCCAAAAGGGGCCGGACTTGATTGAGCTGGCACATGCTCGCAATAGCAGCTCTTTCCCATTCTGGCTGTGCTTTTTTGTTTTTTATGGCGCTCGTCAAAGTGCCAGTGCCCAGTGCTTTTGTGAGAATCAAGGCGTCCCCCACTCTTACTCCGCTATTTTTCCAGGCTTTTGTTTTTTGGACAAAGCCCGTCACTGAAAACCCTAATTTCAAGGTCTCGTCATCGATGGAGTGCCCCCCCGCAAGGCATGCACCACTTTCCACAATTTTTTCAATCGCACCAGCCATCAGAGGTTCCAAAACCTCCAAGTCCAACTTGGAGCTGGGAAAAGCAAGGATCGTCAGCGCCGTTTTGGGCTCGCCCCCCATGGCAAAGACATCGCTGATGGCATTTGCAGCAGCAATCCTTCCGAAGTCTTTTGGGTCATCCACAATGGGAGTAAAAAAATCCAACGTCTGGACCAGAAGCTCTCCGTTTCCCAGATCCCAAAGACACGCATCATCTAGAGTCTCAGCTCCCACCAAAAGCTCTTTCGGATTGGTGATTTTGAGTCCACTCAAGACTTTTCTTAATTGGCCTGCTGGGAGTTTTGCAGCACAGCCGCCCTTTTGAACCGTTTCTGTGAGTCGAATTTGCATAGGGCCATAGTGTAGCCTACACTTATTTCAAACGCTATGAGCTCAACCGCCCTCGCAAATCTGCCGCAAGTCGACAAGCTTTTAAAATCACCTTCGCTTACCTCTTGGAGTGATCGCCTGATCCCCCGTGTACAGACTTATGTGGTCAGAAAGACTGTCGAAGAGGCCAGGCAAGAAATTCTTTCCGGGCAGAGAGCCCCGACAGAAGAAGAAATCACTCAACGGATTTTGGAACGGTTTTCAAAGTTGGTTTGCCCCAATCTGAAGCGAACAATCAATGCCACTGGGATTATTCTCCACACTAATTTAGGACGCGCCCCGATTGGAAAGGAAACCCTTTTGCAAATGGCAGAGGAGCTTTCGGGGTACTGCAATTTGGAAGTGGATACCGAGACCACCCAACGCGGAGATCGCACCCAACAGATTGAAGAAATGCTTTGTGCTCTGACAGGAGCTGAAGCGGCTTTGGTTGTGAACAATGGCGCAGCAGCCGTCTTTCTGATTTTAAACGCCCTTTCCTTGGGAAAAGAAACTCTGATTTCTCGGGGAGAACTCATCCAGATTGGGGGCGGCTTTCGAATGCCCGACATTCTTCTACAAAGTGGCGCTTGTATAAAAGAAGTAGGCACTACCAACATCACGGAACTTCGGGACTACGAAAGTGCTTTGAATGAAAAAACGGCTTTGATTTTAAAAGTCCACCCGAGTTGCTTTCACATTTCAGGACACACTCACGCGCCTTCTCTTTCAAGCCTGTCCAGCCTTTCCAAAGCCCGGGGCCTTCCCTTGGCAGTGGATTGGGGGAGCGGTTCGCTTGAGAGCCGCGAGAGCGGGGAAGTAGCGATCTCCGAGATTTTGGAATCAGGTTGCGATGTTTTATCCTTCAGCGGAGACAAGCTCTTTGGCGCTTCCCAAGCGGGAATCTTGGTTGGAAACCAGTCGGTCCTCGGGAAACTTAAAAAATCTCCCCTCTACCGAGCCCTGCGACTGGGAAAGCTTGACCTGTTTGTTCTTGAGGAAACTCTCCGAAATCACTTGAGCGGGAAGCCTTCGTTGGTGGACCAACTGCTAAGACTCAGCCTCAAGGAACTGGAGGAGCGAGCAGAGCGATTCGTTTCTCAACTCGTTCCGCGAGGGATCCAGGCCAAGAAGAGTGCAGGAAAGACCCCGATTGGCGGCGGCTCCACTCCGAGTGAGGAACTGGACAGTGTTTGTTTGGAAATAGCAGTTGGAGACAGTGAGCGGGCTGCTCGGAAGCTTGCAGGCCTCTCACCTCCGATTTTAGTCAGAAAAGAAAAAGGGAAAATCACTCTCGATTTGAGAACCCTCTTTCCCGCTGACGAGGCTTTGCTCCTTGAGGGGCTTTCATGTTTGTCTTAGGCACTGCCGGCCACGTCGACCACGGCAAATCCAGTTTCCTGAGAGCCATCACAGGCATGGAGCCCGATCGGCTCCCTGAGGAAAAATCTCGAGGCCTGACGATCAATTTAGGGTTTCTTTGGAGCGACTTTCCGAATGTGGGTCGGGTGGGCTTTGTGGATGTCCCTGGCCATCACCGCTTTTTGGGAAACATGATCTCTGGGATGGGAGATCTGTCTGCATTCCTTCTGGTCGTTGCCTGTGACGATGGCTGGATGCCTCAGACAGAAGAACACTTGCAGATCCTTAAGTCTTTTGAAATCAAAAGGGGACTCTGTGTTCTTTCAAAAAGGGATCTGGTGGATACCAAGAGAGCCGGGGAGATCCAAGAAGAGGTCTCCAGAAGAGTGGGGGCGGCCTTGGGCTTCACACCTCAAACCGTTTTTTTTATCCATAACGACTCTGGATCTGCTCTGGCAGCTCGAGCAGAAATCGCAAATCTCCTGAAGACGCTCCAAGCACCAAGACAACGGAAGCTTCCCCGACTCTGGGTGGACAGGGTTTTTTCTCCAAAAGGGATGGGCGTTGTAGTGACCGGCACGCTTTCGGAAGGGGCATTAAAAAAGGGGGATTCGCTTTTTCTATGGCCTGAGGAAAAAAGTCCTCAGATTAGAAGCCTTCAGTGTTATCAAGTGGATGTTCCAATGGCGGAACCGGTCACTCGCGTAGCCATTCAGCTGAGTCAGCTCGATAAGAAATCCATTTCTCGTGGGAGCCTTCTGTCCGGATCCCCAATCATCGAGGGTTCACGAGCAGATGCTAAAATGACCTCTTTACAGAAGCCCCTGAAAAGAAATCTGAAGGCCAAGTTCTACTTGGGAACGCTGGAAGAGGAATGCCTTGTGATCCCACTCTCCAAAGAAGATTCTTCGTCGTTGAGATTGCAGTTTAGCCAGGCGGTCCCTCTGCGGTTTGGGGACTGTTTCGTTCTCAGAACCTTTGGCGAAGAAACTCTTCTGGGCGGCGGTTGGGTGGTGGATCCCCAAGCCCGATCCAAGACCCACGGCTTGGCTCACCGTCGCGTGTCCGAGGCCACAAAGACACTCGAAAGCTTTTTGAAGTATGAGTCGGAAACTGAAGGGACTCTCTCTCCTCTCACTTTAGCGGCTCGTTCGGGCTTTTCAACAGCTGAAATTGAAGCAGCCCTTCAGCAACAGGTTTTTGCCAAGCTCTCAGAAGATCTCTTCATTCAAAAGCAGCAGTGGGACTCCGCTAAAGAAACCCTTCTGGCTGAACTCCACAAACAGCAAACCCTCACGAGAAAGAGACTGCTTGCAGTTCTCTTTCGGGACAAACAAGAGCTGCTGGAGGCTGTCTTAAAAGAAGGGCTGCGGCAGAAACTTTGGGAGGGCACGATCGACGAGATTACTTTGAGCAGGGCTGGGAGCCCCTTGGGCCTCGAAGAAAAAAAGCTTCTGGAGTTTGTTTCTTCGCCCCCTGCCATTTGGGCAATCCCTGAAATTATTTCCAAACATCACAGCAAGAAAGCAGTTTTTGAACTTTTAAAACGCGGTGAGATCGTCCTTCTGAAAAACGAACTCATCATTTCCAGAACGTTTTTTGATTTACTGGAGCGTAAGGTATCGAGCTTTCTTGGCTCCAAAGGAAAAGCGACCACTTCGGAACTCAAAGAGGCTTTGGGAGGCGTCTCCAGAAAGTATGCAGTCCCGCTTCTTGAAAAAATGGATGAGAACCGGGTGACTTATCTGAAAGACGGGGTCCGACGGCTCTTAAAATAAGCGGGAGGGGTGAGAATCGAACTCACCGCGGATGCCATAAGCACCCGCCATCGGATTTGAAATCCGAGGAGCAC
>Ga0214917_10001092_pt1 | contig 35403 bp, 36 predicted proteins | sample LL_1208_BB_MetaG_FD_177983 | JGI IMG/M metagenome (GOLD analysis project Ga0214917, IMG submission 177983) | Freshwater microbial communities from Lake Lanier, Atlanta, Georgia, United States - LL_1208_BB | ecosystem: Environmental > Aquatic > Freshwater > Lake | place: USA: Georgia | collected... | reverse complement strand
GCCCTTCGCGCCACCCGAGGGCCGTCTCACGCTGCCCTTAAGCTTTCGCGTGGCGCAATGGCTGACAATCCTGCTCGGCGTGACCTTTATCGGGTTCTTCGCATGGCGCGTTGCCGACGAGGCGCGGCTTTTGGCAAGCGCCTTGGCAGCGACAGAGATCGTTCTCGAGCGCGAACAGCATCTGGGCCAGCTCGATGGGCTGGCAGCGGCCGCGGCGCATGAACTTGGCACGCCGCTGGCCACGATTGCACTGGTCGCGCGCGAGCTCGATCGAGCCATACCGCAAGGCAGCCCGCATTCCGAAGACATTGCGCTCCTGCGCGCGCAGGTCGAGCGCTGTCGCGATATTCTGTCGAAGCTGACCTCGCTTGGTAGCGGCTATGCTGGCCCGTTGACGACTTTGGCCCTCGGCGATCTCATTGAGGACATCGTCGCGCCGCATCGGGCCTTCGGCGTCGAGATCGACATCCAGCTTGAAGGACAAAGCCCCGAACCAGTTTGCCGCCGCAATGCGGGCGTTCTTTATGGGCTTGGCAATCTTGTGGAAAATGCCGTCGACCATGCCGACACTGAGGTCCGCATCATCGCGCGCTGGGATGAGCGCGAGGTCGTCATCCGAATAGAGGATGACGGGCCAGGTTTCCGCTCTGATATCCTACCGCGCCTTGGTGAGCCCTATCTGCACCGGCGCGGTCGCAAAGCGCGCCATGGCGGGCTTGGGCTCGGCCTTTTTATTGCCCGAACTCTCCTAGATCGTTCAGGAGCCGCTATCCGGTTCCGAAACGCCACCCCCCCAGAGCGCGGCGCACGCGCCCAAGTTCGCTGGTCGAGGGCCGATTTTGAAACCGACAGGCCGGAGGCTGGGCGCTGAACCGATTGGCCGGTTCGCCCGTATGTCCGTCAAACTTGTGAGGAAGAGACCATGGTTGCCGCAGAGGTTTTCGAGAATGGCCCGACCCTCCTGATCGTCGATGACGATAAGGCGTTCGTAACGCGGCTTGCGCGCGCGATGGAAGCGCGGGGCTATGCGGTCCGTATCGCCGAAAGCGCGCAGGAGGGATTGTCCGCAATCCATCAAGACCCACCATCCTACGCCGTTATCGACATGCGGCTTGGCGATGGTAATGGCATCGACCTTCTGGCAGCTCTCGCCGCCAAGCGGCCCGATGCTCGCGGGATCATCCTGACCGGCTATGGCAACATCGCCACTGCGGTGACGGCCGTGAAGCGCGGGGCCTATGACTATCTGTCCAAGCCCGCCGATGCCGATGACATTGATGCAGCTCTGCGGGCTACCGGATCGGACCGGGCGGGCCTCCCCGAACAGCCGATGTCGGCGGACCGCGTGCGCTGGGAGCACATTCAGCGCGTTTATGAGCTGTGTAGCCGCAATGTATCGGAGACGGCCCGTCGGCTGTCGATGCACCGCCGCACGCTGCAACGCATTCTCGCCAAGCGGGCACCGCGTTAAGCGGGTGGTTTCCGGGCGGCGGTGCCTCATGATACGAGAGGCCATCCGCCGCCGGAGACTTTGTTCATGAACCCCGTCTATACCGGTCTGCCGACCACAATCTTCGAAGTGATGTCGGCGCTGGCCCGCGAAAAAAACGCAATCAATCTCGGGCAGGGCTTTCCAGACGATCCCGGCCCGGCCGATGTCCGCCAGGCCGCCGCCGATGCCGTCATCAATGGCTGGAATCAATATCCGCCGATGCTGGGAATTCCCGAGCTGCGCCAAGCTGTGGCAATCCACTACAAGCATTGGCAGGGTCTCGACCTCGATTGGCAGCAAGAGGTAATGATCACCTCCGGCGCGACCGAGGCGCTTGCGGGCGCGCTTCTCGCACTGATCGAACCCGGCGACGAGGTCGTTCTCTTCGAGCCGCTCTACGATGCTTATCTGCCGCTTGTGAAGCGCGCCGGCGGCGTGCCGAAATTCGTCAAGCTGAAACCGCCGCATTGGCGCTTCGACGAAGCGATGCTAGCCGAAGCATTTTCTCCACGAACGAAAGTGGTGTTGTTCAACAACCCGCTCAATCCGGCGGGCGTCGTCTATTCGCGCGAAGATCTCGAACTCCTCGCCGCGTTCTGCATCAAATACGATGCGGTAGCACTGTGTGACGAGGTATGGGAGCACATTGTGTTCGACGGGCACCGTCACCTTTCAATGATGGCGATTGCGGGCATGCGCGAACGCACGATTAAAATCGGTTCAGCCGGCAAGATATTTTCGCTAACGGGCTGGAAGGTTGGGCTTGTCTGTGCCGCACCTGCTCTTAGCAAGGTGCTTGGCAAGGCGCATCAATTCCTCACCTTCACAACGCCGCCCAATCTACAAGCAGCCGTCGCTTATGGGCTTGGCAAGAGCGATGACTATTTTGAAACGATGCGCGCCGAGATGCAGCGAAGCCGTGACCATTTCACAGCAGGGCTTCGCGCGCGTGGCTTCACCGTGCTCGATTCCCAGGGAACCTATTTCCTCAATGTTGATCTGGCACCGCTGGGCGCTGTCGATGATGTCAGCTTCTGCAAAACATTAGTCAATGATTTTGGCGTCGCTGCCATTCCCGTCTCAGCCTTTTATGCCGAGAACCCGATCACCAGCGTTGTTCGTTTCTGTTTTGCCAAGCGCGACGAAACATTGAACGGGGCGCTTGAGCGCCTCGAGAATTTTGCCCGGCAAGCAGCGTAACCGTCCAAAGGAGTTCTCGATGAAGACAATCGCATTCTCGCTGATCGCTTCAGCCCTGCTTGCCCATTCTGCGTTGGCGCAAGACAAGGTAGTGAATGTCTATAATTGGACGGATTACGTCGATCCGACCGTGCTCGAAGATTTTACCAAAGCGACGGGCATCAAGGTCGTCTACGACACTTACGACAATAATGAAATCGTCGAAACGAAATTGCTCGCTGGAAAATCAGGCTATGACATCGTCGTGCCGTCGGGCCCGTTCTGCAGCGCTTAATTACACAGAAAATCTTTCTGCCAATCGACCGGAATAAAGTTCCTGAAATCAAGAATGCTTGGCCTGAGATCGAGAAGCGACTTCAGGCCTTCGACCCGAGCAATAAATTCGCCGTAAATTATATGTGGGGCACAACAGGTATCGGCTACAATGTCTCCAAGATCAAGCAGCGGCTTGGTGCAACGCCCGTCGATAGCTGGGACATCGTGCTGAAGCCGGAAAACCTATCCAAGCTGAAAGATTGCGGCGTGATGATGCTCGACGCGCCGGAAGACATTTTTCCCGGTGTGTTGCGCGCGCTTGGGCTCGATCCCGATTCCAAGAAGGCGGCAGATTACCAGAAGGCCGCTGATGCACTTATGAAAGTGCGCGGCAATGTCCGGAAGTTTCACTCATCCGAATACATCAACGCACTGGCCAATGGCGACATCTGCTTTGTCATCGGTTATTCGGGCGATATTCTTCAAGCGAAAAAGCGGGCCGAAGAAGCTAAGAACGGCATCGAGATCGCCTATGCTATTCCAAAGGAAGGTGCGCTGATGTGGTTCGACAGCATGGCCATCCCCGCCGATGCACCGAACAAGGACCATGCAATGGCGTTCATCAATTTCATGATGAAGCCCGAGATCGCAGCGCGGAATTCAAATTTCGTTTCTTACGCGAATGGCAATCTTGCCTCAAAGGCGTTGATCAAACCGGAGATCGTCAACAATCCCGGTATTTATCCTAATGCCGAGGTAATGGGACGCCTCTTCACTAATTCGTCGCCAGACGAAAAACTACAAAAGCAGATCACGCGGCTTTGGACAAAAGTGAAGACGGGCAGATAAAGCCTTTCAAAGCAAATGCATCAGCGCGTATTCATACTCTCTGGTGCAAACTGCGCAGGATCGACCATCCAAACAAGTCCCTGCCATTGCGGAATGTGCAAAGTGGGGATGGTAAAATCCTTATCTTGCCTCCGGATCATGGCCAGACGCGCCATGACTGCTTGAGAGCGTAGATTATCTGGGGATGTGTACGCATAAATCGACCTGAGGTTGAGGGTTTGCACCGCATAGACGAGGCTAGCTTTAGCGCTTTCCATCGCGTAACCCTTACCCCAAGAATCACGAAAGAAGCGCCACCCAATTTCGTGATGGGATCCTAAAGGGTGCATCGGGTCTGGCCGAAACACGACCCCGCAGTAACCCAAAAACAATCCTTCGCGATCTTCAACAGAGAAGCGTGTCGTCTGGAATTCGTTCCAGCTTGCCAAATAGCGATCAAATTTCCGTCGGCATTCAAGCTCAGTGATCGGACCGCCATAATCGGCCATCACATCGGGGTCGAAATGCAAAGCACAAAAAGCGGGCCAATGGTTCGGGGACCATGGCCGCATGATTAGTCTTTCGGTCTCGAAAACACCATCCATACCGCACCGGCACCTCAAGCTTTGTGCCGAAAGGATAAAGGATCAGTGCAACAACTCGATAACAGCCTGCATACAAATGTTCGAATGCGGCATGATCCGAGCCTTAAGACAATTCAAGCTCCTTGAAGAAATCATTACCCTTGTCGTCGACGACGATGAAGGCCGGGAAATTCTCGACTTCAATTTTCCAGATCGCTTCCATGCCGAGTTCTGGATATTCGTGAACCTCGACTTTTTTGATGCAATCCTGCGCCAGTCGCGCAGCAGGGCCGCCGATGGAACCAAGATAGAAGCCGCCATGCTTTTTGCAGGCGTCGCGGACTTGGGCGGAGCGGTTGCCCTTGGCAAGCATCACCATCGAACCGCCATGCGACTGGAACTGATCGACATAGGAATCCATGCGGCCTGCCGTCGTCGGGCCGAACGAACCTGAGGCATAGCCCTCCGGCGTCTTGGCGGGGCCGGCATAATAGATCGGATGGTTGCGAAAATAATCTGGCATTGGATCGCCGCGCTCGAGGCGCTCGCGGATCTTTGCATGTGCAAGGTCACGCGCCACGATGATGGTACCAGTAAGCGATAGGCGCGTGCGGATCGGCCATTGCGTTAATTCCGCCAGAATCTCTTTCATAGGCCGGTTGAGATCAATCTTGACGACCTCGCCGCCTAATTTCGACTCGTCGATCTCAGGCAGATATTTGGCTGGATTGGTTTCCAGCGCTTCGAGGAAAACGCCGTCCTTGGTGATTTTACCAAGTGCCTGTCGGTCGGCCGAGCAGGAGACACCCAAACCGATCGGCAGCGACGCACCATGGCGCGGCAGACGAATGACGCGCACATCATGGCAAAAATATTTGCCGCCGAACTGCGCGCCAACGCCGAGTGATTGCGTCAGCTTGTGGATTTCTTCTTCCATCGCCAGATCGCGGAAGGCATGACCCTTCTCGGAACCTTGCGTTGGCAAATTGTCGAGATAACGCGCGGAGGCGAGCTTCACCGTCTTCATCACCATTTCGGCCGAGGTGCCGCCAATGACAATGGCAAGATGGTAAGGCGGACATGCCGCCGTGCCGAGCGTGAGAATCTTCTCTTTCAAAAACGCAACCATACGGTCATGCGTGAGCAATGACGGCGTTGCCTGAAACAGGAATGTCTTGTTGGCCGAACCGCCGCCCTTGGCCATAAACATGAATTTATAGGCGTCCTCACCATCGGCGTAGATGTTGATTTCGGCAGGCAGATTGTTGCGCGTATTCTTCTCTTCGAACATCGAGATCGGCGCGAGCTGTGAGTAGCGCAGATTTTTTTCGAAGTAAGCGTCCTTGATTCCCGCTGCGATCGCGTCCTCATCCTGACCGTCGGTCCAAATGGAACGGCCCTTCTTGCCCATCACAATCGCGGTGCCAGTGTCCTGACACATCGGCAAGATACCGCCTGCGGCGATGTTGGCATTCTTCAAAAGATCGTAGGCGACGAATTTATCGTTTGACGTGGCCTCGGGGTCGTCGAGAATTTTGGCGAGCTGGCCGAGATGTCCGGGCCGCAACAGATGGTTGATGTCGATCATCGCCTGTTTGGCGAGCGCACGGATCGCTTCCGGCGCAACTTCGATGAAGCTGCGTCCACCCGCCTCGACTGTCTTCACGCCACCAACATCAAGCTTGCGATAGGGGGTCGTATCGGGACCCAAGGGGAACAGGTTTGATTCTGCGCTGGACATGGAGCGGCCTCGTCTGAACAATCCTGTGGCGCTTCTAGGCCTTTGGAGGCCTCAATCCAAGCGATTCGAAAGCAGCATCGCCATGGCTCCGGGCCCCCTGCCCCATCCACTCCTTCTCGCCGATATTGGCGGCACCAATGCGCGTTTTGCCGTTGTGGCCAAGCCGGGTGATCCGCCCAGTCCGATGTTGCGGCTCGCGACACGGGACTTCATCGATGCGGAAAGCGCTTTCAGCCATGCGATCACGCATTTTGGCGTGGTGCCCGGCACGCTGGTCTGCGCCAGCGCAGGCCCGCGCGAGGCGTGTCAGATTAGGCTGACCAATGCCGATTGGATCGTGGATATGGCGGCGCTGAATGCCCGCTTTCAATGCGGTGGCGTGCTGTTCAACGATTTCGAGGCGCTGGCGCTGGCCCTTCCCTTCCTCGAAGCGAATGCGCTTATGCCTATCGGCCCGTGGAACCCGATGCCGGCAGGGGTCCGTGTTGCGGTGGGACCGGGTACGGGGCTGGGCGTGGCTGCCTTGGTGGACGCCGGAGGCCATTTTATGCCGTTGCCATCGGAGGGCGCGCATGTCGGCTTCGGGCCGCTCAGCCGCGACGAGGAAAGGCTCTTCCGGCAGGTGGAGCGGGTCGAGGGTCGAATCACGGCCGAGGTGTTGCTCTCCGGGCAGGGTCTTGTGCGCCTCCATGCGGCGCGGATGGCGCTTAAGGACCGGGGCGACCCCTATCGGGATGCTGCGGCGCTCACAGCGGAGGCCTTGGCCGATCCAAAGAGCGAAGCGGCGGAGACGATTCGACTGTTTCTGGCGCTACTGGGCCGCTTTGCTGGAGACCTCGCCATCACCTTCCGGGCGGAAGGCGGCGTCTTCATCGGTGGCGGGATTGTGCCGCGCCTCATGCCTCTGCTCGATCCGCAGGCATTCCGGATGAATTTCGAGGCAAAGGCACCTGTTGGTGGGCTTGCTCGGAAATGCCCCAGCGCCGTGATCCGGGGCGAGGCGGCGCTGATCGGCTTGGCTGCCTACGGTGCTGCACCGACCCGCTTCGTCATCCCCGACGATGGCCGGACTGCCTGATCAGGCGGCGTTCGGCGTCGCTGTATCAACCAGAAGCGCGTAAAGCGCCGCCGGTTCGCGGGTGATGCGGAGCATCTGCGTCACGCTTGGATCGCGCAAGATGCGTGCGACCCGTGCCAGTGCCTTCAGATGGTCAGCGCCCGCCGTTTCGGGCGCCAGAAGGACGAAGACGAGATCCACGGGCTCGGAGTCAAGTGCTTCGAAATCAATGGGTTTTTCAAACCGGGCAAAGAGGCCGAAGAGGCTGTCAAGCTTCGCGAGCTTGCCATGGGGGATGGCAATACCACGGCCAATGCCCGTCGAGCCCAGACGCTCGCGCTGTAAGAGCGTCTCGAAGATCTCGCGCTCGCCAAGCCCTGTCAGAGCCGCGGCGCGATGCGCCAATTCCTGAAGCGCCTGCTTCTTCGAATTGCATTTGAGCGCCGGAACGATCGCCTCGGGGCTCAGAAAGTCAGAGAGGGGCATGGGTGGTGCCTGAGTGAAGAGTTGGACGCCCTTTTAGGGGCTTTGCAGAAAAGAGGCCAGATCGAAACGGTTGCCGGCCTAAGCCGGTTCAGCCGGTAAATCGACCCAACCAATATTTCCGTCGGCCCGCCTATACACCACATTGACCCGGCTTGTCCCGGCATGGCGGAAAACCAACACCGGGGCCCCACTGAAATCGAGTTCCTCGACGGCCTGACTCACCGAGAGGGTGGCCATGGTCTTTGTCGTCTCAGCAATGACCACCGGATGAAACTCAGCCGGGGCCTCTTCATCCTCGTCGGGGGCAGCAATGACATAGGACGGAACTTCGATCGAGAAAGCGGCTGCATGATGACCATTATGGCGGTCCTTGAGGCGCTGCTTATAGCGCCTGAGCCGCTTTTCAATCCGCTCCGCCGTCTGGACGACGGATTGGTAGGGGTCATGGGCCATCCCGTCGGCCTGAAGGGTCACGCCGGAAGACAGGTGCAGAGCGCAATCTGTCCGAAAACCGGTTCCTTCCCGCTCCACGGTCACATGACCCTGAAAGCTACCGTCGAAGAATTTGTTCACGGCGGTCGATATTCGATCCACGACCTGCCCACGCAACGCATCACCGATGTCGAGATTCTTACCCGAGACTCTGAGCGGCATTCCCCACTCCAAAGATGCGGCGGCCCGGAACAATTCCGGAAGCGCCCGATGTCACACACTCAGAGGTAGGAGTCCGATCGCGAAGAGTCAATGTGCAGTGCCGCAAAGCGGCACGACCCAGATCAGGCCGGCTGTGCGGCCAATTGCGCCATCTTGTCACGCCGACGCTCGACGGAGGATGGAATGCGGAGGCCTTCGCGGTATTTGGCAACTGTACGGCGTGCAATATCGATACCGTGATCGCGCAATTTCTGCACGATCGCATCATCAGACAAAACATCCTTTGGCGCTTCCGCATCGATCATCTGCTTGATGCGATGACGCACGGCTTCAGCCGAATGCGCGTCGCCGCCTTTTGTGGCTGCAATCGCTGCGGTGAAGAAATACTTCATTTCGAACGTGCCGCGTGGTGTTGCGACATATTTGTTTGACGTCACACGCGAGACGGTCGATTCATGCATCCCAATCGCATCTGCAACTATTTTGAGATTGAGTGGCCGCAAATGATCGAGACCATGGGTCAGAAATCCATCCTGCTGGCGTACAATTTCAGTTGCTACTTTGAGAATGGTTTTTGCCCGTTGTTCAAGGCTGCGCGTCAGCCAATTTGCACTTTGCAGGCAATCGGCAACATAGGTTTTCTCGGAATCGGTGCGTGCCGTTTTATTCACCGTCGCATAATAGCTTTGATTGACAAGCACACGCGGTAGCGTCTCGGTGTTCAACTCAATGCGCCACGAGCCATCGATGGCGGAGCGCACATAGACGTCAGGCACGACCGGTTCGACCATGCCGGAGCTAAACTGCAAACCCGGCTTAGGATCGAGCGATTTCAGCTCTTTTGCCATGTCGACGAGGTCTTCATCGCCGACGCCACACACTTTCCGGAGTGAAGCAAAATCACGTCGCGCCAATAAAGGCAAATGATCGAGCAACGCTGCCATCGCCGGATCAAGACGATTGCGCTCAGCTAATTGCAGGCGCAAACATTCAACAAGATTGCGCGCACCGACGCCTGTCGGTTCGAATGTGTGGAGGAGCGCTAATCCGTCCTCAACACGTTTCAGTTCAACGCCGAGCCGGTCGGCAATCTCGCCAAGATCTTCGCGGCAATAGCCCGCCTCATCGACCGCATCGATCAATGCAAGACCGATCATGCGCACGCCCGGATCGCCAGTTGCGATATGCAATTGCTCGATCAACCGGTCATGCAGAGACATTTCAGCGGCGGTGTAGGATTCGAAATCCTGACCCTCGCCATCATAGCCCTGGCCGGCGCCTACGCCCGACCAACTGGCCGCTGAAAGGCCAAGCGCAGGGTCTTCCGCTTTCTCCGCTTTGCCTACTGGACGATCATCCTGGAACACATTGTCGAGGCCGGTGCCCAGGCGCTCTTCAATCGCTTCGCGCGAGGGCGTCATGTCCTCGGCAAGCCAGTCGCCCGATTGCGGTTCGGGTGCGGCGTCGGACACGGGCTCAGGATTGACCGGGCCGTCACTATCCTCGACGCGTTCGAGCAGCGGGTTCCGCTCAAGCTCGTTCTCGACATAGGTGGCCAATTCGATGGTGGACAGCTGGAGAAGCTTGATCGCCTGCAGGAGCTGCGGCGTCATGACGAGCGCCTGCCCCTGCCTCAGCTCCAGCCTTTGCGATACGCCAGCCATGAAAACTCGTCCGGCCCCGTTATAGGTTAGACGGCAACATGGACGATAGGCATGAAAATTGCAAGGACAAGTTGAAGGGTGTCGGAAAATCGTCGGCCGGTTTGGTTAAAGACGAAAATCTTCCCCTAGGTAAAGACGTCGGACATCCGGATTGGCGATGATGTCGTCGGGTCGACCCTCCATCAGCACCTGCCCGGAATGGATGATATAAGCGCGGTCGATTAGGCCGAGCGTCTCGCGGACATTGTGATCGGTAATTAGAACGCCGATGCCGCGCCGGGTCAGATGGCGGACGAGATCCTGAATGTCCCCCACCGCAATCGGATCGATGCCAGCGAAGGGTTCGTCAAGCAACATGAAGGACGGGCGGCTCGCCAGTGCGCGGGCAATTTCGCAGCGCCGCCGCTCACCACCCGAAAGCGCAATCGACGGTGATTTACGCAAGCGGGCAATGTCGAATTCTTCCAGCAGCGAATCCAGCTCGCGATCGCGCTTCTTACGGTCGGGCTCAACCACCTCAAGCACGGCGCGTATATTCTGTTCCACCGTCAATCCGCGAAAGATCGAGGCTTCCTGAGGTAGGTAGCCGATCCCTAAACGGGCGCGGCGATACATTGGCAGATGGGTGATATCGAAGCCGTCGAGCAGGATACGGCCGGAATCGGCCTTCACCAACCCGGTGATCATGTAAAAAATCGTGGTCTTACCCGCACCATTGGGACCGAGCAGACCCACAGCCTCGCCCGCGTGAAGATGCAAGGCGGCGTCTTGGACAACAGTACGACCACGATAGGCTTTGTGCAGCCCGAAGACCGCCAGACTGCCAGCGCCAAAGGATTCGGCCTCGGGCTTGTGAGGGTGATGCTCAGTGCGAACGGCCGAATCCATCGTTAGACCCATCACGGTTTGGGCTTTTGCTGCGGAGCGGCAGGTGCGGCGGCAGGCTTCTTGCCATCCTTCGCTTCCTTTGCCTCATCAGACCCGGGCACGAGCAGCGAACGAACGCGGCCGCCATCGACCGTCGCAACGCCTGTGCTGAGATTGTAGAAGAGCTTCTCGCCCTTGGTGATGTTTTCGCCCTGACTCAAAGAAACGTTGCCGGTGAGGATCATCCGATCATTTTCGCGATCGAGCACGCCGTTATCGCCACGCGCCACCTGATCCTTGCTGGTGATGACGACATCGCCCTTGGCTTCCACGCGTTTGAGCGCAGCACCGCCCGGACCGCTACTGCCCGGCTCGGCCGGTTGCGCGTCCTGATTGGCGCGCTCGTAATAGACGGTCATATGAGCGGCCTTCATGGTGGTCTCACCCTGCACGACCACAACATTGCCGGAATAGACGGCGCGCTGCTCCTTGTCGAAGATCTGCAGCTTGTCGGCATCGATGGCTATTGGCGCTTTGGAAGCACCAATACCAAGCACGCCGCCACTTGTTGCGCGCGATGATTGTGCTGCGCTCTTGCTCTGCTGCGCATCCATGGCTGCGACCAAGGCGACAACACAGACACCGACCAAAACTAAGCGCTTCATGGCTTCGTCCCTTTTTCGTCGTCCGCCGCTTGCGAGAACAGAGTTCTCACACGCCCCGGGAAGATGATCTCGCGGCCGCCATCGGCAATTTCTATCCCGTTGGCATGAATGGTACCATCGCGCAATTGCACTTCGACCGGGTCTTTCGAGACGATAGAGCCCGTCTTGAATTCAGCAAAGGCCGATTTCATTGCGAGTTCAATGCCGTCGCCGGTCCGGACGCGCACATCGCCTGCAAGCTGCAGCGTTTCCTTAGCCGAATCGTAGATGCCTGTGGTTGCGGTTAGCAATGCTGTCCCTCGATCGCCCATACCGATGCGCGCCTTAAGCTCGCTCAGTTCGATGACGGATGGATTGCGGATATCCTGCTTCGCCGCGCTGGCTGTCACCTCATAGGGGCGCAAATCCTTGCGGAAGCCCGTGAGCTTCGGCAATTCCATGGTGATCTGGCTGCCGTTGAAGCTCACTGACCCGATCGACACGCCTTTCGGTAGGCGCCCAAAGGGGTCGAAGACGGCAATTACGATGATTGCGATGACTGTGGCGAGCGAACCTGCCAGAATGGCAAAGCGCAGAAATTTGATAAAGCGCGTGTGGCGCATGGCGCCTCGATAGGTGGCCGCATCGAGCCGCTTCGGCGGCGGGCGCACCAGATCGACATCCCGAATATCAATGCTCGCCATCGGCGCGCCTCAGCTATGGGCCAGAATGTCGACCTCGGGCCAACCCTTCAGGTCAAGCTTCGCACGAGCCGGAAGGAAGGCAAAGCAGGCGTTAGCAAGATCATCGCGCTCCTCACGCTTCAGCAGCGTTTCGAGCTTCTCCTTCAGAGCGTGCAGATAGAGTACATCGGAGGCCGCGTACGCCATTTGCGCGTCGGTGAGGTCGTGTGCACCCCAATCGGAGCTTTGCTGCTGCTTGGATAGATCGATGCCGAGCAATTCCTTGGTAAGATCCTTAAGCCCATGACGGTCGGTATAGGTGCGGACCAGACGCGAGGCAATCTTGGTGCAAAAGACCGGTTCCGGCATCACTCCAAAAGCGTTGTAGAGAGCGGCTAAATCGAAACGGGCAAAATGGAACAGCTTGGTGACGTTTCCGTCGCCCAGAAGGCGCTCAAGATTTGGCGCACGCGTCTGGCCCCGTGCGATCTGGACGAGATCGGCCGTGCCATCGCCTTTCGACAATTGGACGAGACACAACCGGTCGCGATGCGGCTGAAGTCCGAGCGTTTCGGTATCGATGGCAACCACCGGGCCAAAATCGGCTCCATCCGGTAGGTCGCCCTTGTGCAGGCGAATGGTCATCGGCAAGGCCTTCCTTCGTCCGGAAGGGCTGTAGCACCGGGGCGGGAGTGGCTCAAGCATTCAGGAGGAATCGCGACGGGCCGCCGACGCGCTCCGGTGAGCTCAGCCCACCGCGCCGGCTAGATGGAGCGCAATGCCCGCCGCCGCGCAGGCCGCAAGCGTGGGGATCATGCCCCATTTGAACCGGAACATCGCGACAATAGCCGCCAGCGACAAAGCCAGCGCATAAGGATTGACGCTAGCCAGAACAGGCCGCTCGAAATCGAAGCCCAAGCCTTCCACCTCCACGACTTCGCGGAACAGCGTATGGAGCGCGAACCAGAGTGCGAGGTTGAGGATAACGCCGACCACCGCAGCCGTGATTGCCGATAGCGCGCCCGCGAGCGCCTTGTTGCCGCGCAGAACCTCGATGAAGGGAGCGCCGAGAAAGATCCAGAAGAAGCAGGGTGCAAAGGTCACCCATGTCGCGAGAAGACCACCCAACGTGCCCGCCAGCATAGGAGGCAGGGCGCCGGGGGCACGGAATGCAGCCATGAAACCAACGAATTGTAGCACCATAATTAGCGGACCGGGCGTTGTCTCCGCCATGCCGAGGCCATCAAGCATCTCGCCCGGCTTCAGCCAACCAAAGCCATCCACCGCCTTCTGGGCGACATAGGCCAGCACCGCATAAGCGCCACCGAACGTCACCATCGCCATCTTGGAAAAGAACAGAGCGATCTGACTGAACACGTCGGATTGGCCAAGCAGCACGAGCAGAAGCCCGACCGGCAGGAGCCACAGCGCGAGTGCGATCATCGCCGCGCGACGCGGTGCAGCTCGCGCTTGGGACGACAACGCGCCCTCACCCGCATCGTCGAGCACATAGGCGATTGGATCGGCACGGTCTTTCGCCGGGCCATGACCCCCGCCAATGGCAAAGGCCGCTAAACCGGCGCGCCCGCCGAGATAACCAATCACGCCGGCTCCAAATATGATGGCGGGAAAGGGCGCGCTGAAAAAGAAAATTGCGATGAAGGCCGTGGCTGCAAGGGCAAGCATCACGCGGTTCTTCAAGGCTTTTGCGCCCACGCGCAAAACGGCCTGAAGAACGACGGCAAGCACGGCTGCTTTCAATCCGAAAAACAATGCAGCGACGATACCAACCGATCCGAACGCAGCATAGATCCAGCTCAGAATCATGATGGCGACGATGCCGGGCAGAATGAACAATCCGCCGGCGATCAACCCACCCTTTGTGCCGTGCAGAAGCCAGCCAATGTAAGTCGCAAGCTGCTGCGCCTCAGGACCGGGCAATAACATGCAGTAATTCAACGCATGCAGAAAACGGTTTTCGGAAATCCAGCGCTTCTCGTCGACGACGATGCGATGCATCACCGCTATCTGCCCCGCAGGCCCACCGAAAGACAGAGCCGCGACACGCGCCCAAACGCCCACCGCCTCGCGCAAGGTAGGATAGGCGGGGCGCTGGTTTGTTTCGGTGCTATGCGGAAGAACGCTCATGCTGCCACCGATTTGTTCGCCGGGACGTTCATCTTGCGCAGCCCGCGCGGCGAAGGACGAGCCAAGTAGGCTCACGTCAACTCTCATGGCTGTCGAGCGAATGGTGCCCAGAAGAGGACTCGAACCTCCACGACTTGCGTCACTGGTACCTGAAACCAGCGCGTCTACCAATTCCGCCATCTGGGCAACGGAGCGCTTCCATACGGGGCCGGGCGGGGCTTTGTAAAGTGGTTTTTCCCGGCCGGGTCGGAACGCACCGGCCCTGCCCTAGAAACCATTTTTTACAGGAACGCCTTGCCTCGGCCGTTATTGAACTCCACACTCTCTTGGTTAGGAGATCGCGATGGTTCAGATCCGTAGGCAGCCCGGTGGCCCGAATGACCCCACGCTTCGGCTCGTCCTCACCCATGCCCTGTTTGGCGCGGCTCTTGGGTTGTTTTTCACGGTGGCTCTGGTCGCTCTCGACATTCAAGGATTGGCGACCCTCCTGCGCGCGTCGGAATCTGGGATTGTCGGCTTTGCCCTGCTGGCAGGGGGGTTCATGATCACCTGCGGCAGCCTCGCTGCCGGAACGGCGCTGATGACCATTCCGCATGGCGACGATGACGACCATCAGGATGGCGACCGTGCAGCACTTCAGTACCAACCTATCCCCGTGAGGGTGCGGCGCTGATCGCTTCGGCGAAGGGCTGGCTATACATCCCGCGCCGCTTTGACTATGCAGCCTTGCGGGCCCATTCCTAGTCAATGAGCAGGACGCCCTTTTGCAGGGATGAGGCCTCTTGGGACGGAGGATGCCATGATTTCACCCACGAACCAGTTGGTCACCGTTTTCGGCGGCTCGGGCTTTATCGGCCGCCATGTAGTGCGTGCGCTTGCCAAACGCGGCTATCGCGTGCGGGTCGCATGTCGCCGCCCAGACCTTGCCTTCTTCTTGCAACCGCTCGGCAATGTTGGACAGATCCATGCGGTGCAGGCCAATTTGCGCTACCCGGATTCGATCGCCGCCGCCGTGCAGGGCGCGGATGCCGTGGTGAACCTCGTCGGCATTCTGACCGAAGGGGGCAAACAGCGCTTCGACGCCGTGCAGGCCGAGGGCGCTGCCGCTATCGCCCGCGCTGCGAAAGCTGAGGGCATTACCCGCTTCGTGCAGATGTCTGCCATCGGCGCGGATGCCGCGTCCGATTCCATTTATGCGAAAACCAAAGCCGCTGGCGAAAAAGCCGTGCTCGACACCATTCCGTCGGCCATTGTGTTGCGCCCGTCGATCGTGTTTGGACCGGAAGATTCCTTCTTCAACCGCTTTGCATCGCTCGCCCGGATCGCCCCGGCGCTGCCGCTTGTCGGCGGCGGCGAGACGCAATTCCAGCCAGTGTTCGTGGGTGATGTCGCAGAAGCAGTTGCCCTCGGCGTCGATGGCGCGCTTAAGGGCGGCACGATCTATGAGCTCGGCGGCCCGCAGGTTGCGACGTTCCGCCAATTGTTGGCTTTCGTCTGCGAAACGACAGGACGCAAGCGCCCGCTCGTTCCGCTGCCGTTTGGCGTTGCACGCATTCAGGCCGGTGTGATGGAAGCGCTGAAATATGCGACCTTCGGTTTGCTGCCGGAAGAATTCCTGCTGACGCGCGATCAGGTGACCTTGCTCGAGAAGAACAATGTCGTCTCAGAGGCGGCGCAGAAGGAAGGCCGTACGCTCGAAGGCATGGGCATCACGCCCGATACTTATGAGACGATTGTGCCAACCTATCTCTACCGTTTCCGCAAGACAGGCCAGTTCGACACGGCGCGGGCGTAAGCCCCGCTCACATCGCCTTCAAAAAAAGCGGGCGCAAGCCCGCTTTTTTCATTTCATGCCCCGTGTACGATCATGCGTCGTCCGGCGAGCCCTTTGTAGACATGCACGAAGAGCGCCGTACCGAAGACCGGCGTGAACAGATTGACGAGCGGAATGCTCATTAAGAGCGCCATCATGAACCCTGCAAAATAGACGGCGAAGCGATTGTTCTCACGGAGTGCGGCGATCTCCTGCGGTGCTAAGAAACGGCCCGCAGCAATCGTGAAATATTCGCGACCAAGCAAAAAAGTGTTGGCGAGCAGGAAGGCCACAACATTGATGCCGGGCACAAGCAGCAGCAGCAGCGCAACGATGTTCACGCCCAGCGCCAAGAGCGCGAGCTTGATGGCATCGACAATAGCGCGGCCCACCGGCAAAGGTTTGCCGGGCGGATCGTGCGGATAATCCGCGCGCTCGATGCGGTCGGCGATGTCATCGGCAAAGAAGGAGGCGACAAGGATCGACACCGGCGGAATGAGAAAAGCGAGACCGATGAGCAAGCCGGCGCCCGCCATGAAGGCTGCAATCGTCGCAATCATCGGATGATCGGTGACGACAGCGCCTTGCGATAACCACCAATTCAGAAAGCGCGTCAGCGCCAACCAGACAAGCGCAAGCAACGCCAGCGTAAGACCGAGCGATTTCCAGACGATGGCACGGAAGGGCGGCGACGTGATCTGTGCGAGCGCACGCATGGCAGCCTGAATGAGCAAGGCGATCTCTCCTACACGCCCGACAGGCCGTCGGGATCAAACAAACGATGCAACCGCTCCGCCGCAGCGCGCGCATAGCGCAATGTCATCGCCTTGCGGGTTGCCGCCGGTAAACGATGTTCCGGCGCCTCTCTCAAAAGGCAAGCACCATAGGCATCGGCCACGATCAAGCCCGCATCTTCGGGCATGATTTCGGCAGGAACATGATCTGGAATGGCGAAGAATAACCGGTCGCAATGGAAACGGTAATCCGGCCATTTTTGATCGACACGAAAATCGGCAATGCTGGATTTAATTTCAACGATCAGAATCTCGCCATTGTCACCCAGCGCCACAAGATCGGCGCGACGGCCCGACGCGAGCGGCAGTTCCGCGACACTCGAATAGCCAAGACCGGCGAGATAACGGCGCACACCGCGCGCAACGAGCAACGCCGTTTCCGACTGGCGACCGTCTGCTACAAATTCAATCTCGGTCTCGCTGAGCTTCACGCCGCGCGTCCATCTTTGGTTACGACGCCTTCGCGTCCATCATAAGTTGTTATGACGCCTTCGCGTCCATCATCAGTTGTTATGACGCCTTCGCGTCCTCGCAAATCATCGCTGCACCTTTTTCCGCAATCATCATGGTCGGCGAATTGGTGTTGCCCGATGTGATGCGCGGCATGGCCGAGGCGTCGGCTACGCGCAAACCTTGAATCCCGCGTACACGCAGACGGCCATCGAGCACAGCCATTCTATCATCATTCGTACCCATTTTCGCCGTGCCGACGGGATGGAAAATGGTCGATGCGATCTGCCCCGCCGCGACCGCCAATTCCTCTTCCGATTGGAAATGGGCACCGGGCTTGTATTCCTCAGGCTCGTAGGGCTTGAGCGCAGGTTGTGACACGATCTTGCGCACGAGCTTGAGCGCATCGGCAGCAACACGACGATCTTCTTCAGCACTCAAATAGTTTGGCGCGATGAGCGGCGCATCATGTGCATCCTTCGATCTAATTCTAATGGTACCGCGCGACACCGGGCGCAGATTGCATACGCTCGCAGTGAAGGCCGAAAACGGATGTAGCGGATCGCCAAACTTGTCGAGTGAGAGCGGCTGTACATGGAATTGCAGATTAGGCGTCGCATAGTCCGGCGAGGAGCGCGTAAAGGCACCCAGTTGCGACGGTGCCATTGTCAAAGGTCCGCGCCGGAAGAGCGCATATTCCGCCGCCATCAAAGCGCGCTTCACATAGGATTGATAATCGGCATTGAGCGTGCGGACATTCTTCACCTTGTACACAGGACGAATCTGCAAATGATCCTGCAGATTTTCACCGACGCCTGGAAGATCCTGAGCGACCTGAATGCCGTGCGATTGCAGAAATGCACCCGCCCCGATGCCGGACAATTGCAAGATTTGCGGCGTGGCGACGGCACCTGCCGCGAGGACGATCTCGGCAATGGCTTTGGCGAAATATTGCGTACCATTTTTCGAATAGACGATGTCGGTTGCGCGGCCATTCTCTACTATCACGCGTTCGATAAGGGCACCGGTTTCTAGCTTGAGATTGGGGCGGCCCAAGACTGGCTTCAGAAAGCCGCGCGCGGCGCTCCAGCGGCGGCCATTTTTCTGGTTCACTTGAAAATAGGAGGAGCCTTCATTGTCGCCCGTATTGAAATCCTCGATTTTCGTGATGCCGACCTGTTCGGCGGCGTCCTGAAAGCGATCGAGGATGTCCCAGCGCATGCGCGGATAGTCGACCCGCCATTCGCCATCGCCCCGGTGGAGCGCGTTGGGTGGGGCAGCATGGCCCTCCTGCTTCAGGAAAAAAGGGAGGACATCGTCCCAGCCCCAACCTTCCAGCCCCAGTTGACGCCATCCGTCATAATCGGCGGCCTGGCCGCGCATATAGATCATGGCGTTGATGGCCGAGCACCCACCAATCACCTTGCCGCGGGGATAGGCGATGGACCGGCCGCCAAGGCCGGCCTCAGGCTCGGTCTTAAACATCCAATCGGCGCGAGGGTTGCCGATGGCGAAGAGGTAGCCGACGGGGATGTGGAACCAGATCCAGTTATCGTCGCCGCCCGCTTCAAGCACCAGAACGCGGTTCTTGGGGTCGGCTGAGAGCCTATTGGCCAGCACACATCCGGCAGAGCCTGCCCCTGCGACGATGTAATCGAATGTCCCGCCATCCTGCATGACCGCCTCCCGTCCTCGCTCATCGCTAGCGGAGACGGGCCGGAGGAGCAATCGGATCAAATTGACCTAAGGTTATCAGTATGGCTGCCGAGGCTAAGAAGGATTTGCCAAGAACCGGCTTTTCCCCTATAGACCCCGACGTTCAGACGGCCCGGCTCAAAAGGGCTGCCGTGGCGGTCTGTTTTTCGCTCATTCGGAGACGAAACGACCTCGTTCAGAGGCCGAGAATAATGTTTCGGACGGTTCGCCGTCCTGAATGGAGAGCCAAATGCCCAAGATGAAGACGAAGTCAGCCGCTAAAAAGCGGTTCAAAGTGACGGGAAGTGGCAAGGTGGTCTACGCCCATGCCGGAAAGCGTCACGGCATGATCAAGCGGACCAATAAGCAGATCCGCAACAATCGTGGTACCGCCATCCTGTTCGAGGGTGATGCGGCCAATGTCAAAAAATACTTCCTGCCCAACGGCTGATCGGCCGGGCATCTAGCAACACAGGAGATCAGCCATGGCACGTGTCAAACGGGGCGTTACGTCCCACGCCAAACACAAGAAGACCCTTAAGGCCGCTAAAGGTTTCTACGGTCGCCGTAAGAATACAATCCGCACCGCGAAAGCGGCCGTGGACAAGGCGATGCAGTACGCCACCCGCGACCGCAAGAACAAAAAGCGCACGATCCGCGCGCTCTGGATCCAGCGTCTGAACGCTGCCGTCCGCGAGCATGGCATCGTTTATTCGCGCTTCATCGACGGCCTCAACCGCGCCGGCATCGTTGTCGACCGCAAGGTTCTCTCGGACCTCGCGATCAGCCAGCCAGCCGCGTTCAAGGACCTCGTTGAAAAGGCCAAGGCCGCTCTGCCGGCCGTTGCCTAAACCATCCGGAATTTCCGGTTGCAGAGCCCGCCTTTCGAGGCGGGCTTTTTGTTGCGCTGTATCGCTTTGTTAATGAGCTTGATCGACATTATCACGCATGGAAAAGGGCCGTCGATCCGCTCGCAAAACAGCCATGTCACCTGACCTGCCCGCTGAGGTTTCGCGGCGGCTCCTCAAGGGCGAAAGCCCTTTGAAAGCCATTCGTCGTTGGCGCCGCCTCACGCAAGTTGAAATCGATGCCCGCACAGGCATTGGGCAAGGCTATCTCAGCGATCTCGAATCCGGACGCCGCCAAGGAACGGTCGAGACGCTCGCCAAGCTCGCCGACCTATACGACGTGCCAAGCGCTTGGCTAATCGCCGGAAATACCCCTTAAACAGTCTTCAACACTCGACTTTTTGAGGGATGCGTGGCACGAAGCCGCCCAACCCTTATCCCGCCTTGCCCGAAAGACCGGACCCGATATGACCGATCTCGCCGCGCTCGAAAAAGATACGCTGGCCGCGATTGCAGCCGCCTCTGACGAAGCTTCTCTCGAAACCGTACGCGTCGCCGCGCTTGGCAAAAAGGGTTCGATTTCGGACCTTTTGAAAACGCTCGGCGCGATGACGCCCGACGAGCGCAAGGAGAAAGGCCCGGCCATCAACGGGCTGAAGGATCGCGTCAACGAAGCGCTTCTTACGCGCCGCACTGCGCTGAAGGACGCAGCCCTCGATGCGCGGCTTGCGACAGAGAAAGTCGACGTCTCGCTGCCCGTTCGCGAGAGCGGCAATGCGCGCGGCCGCATCCATCCCATCTCTCAGGTGATCGACGAACTCACCGCAATTTTCGCCGATATGGGTTTTGCGATTGCAGAAGGCCCGGATGTCGAGACGGATTTTTACAATTTCACGGCGCTCAACTTCCCAGTCGGGCATCCGGCGCGCGAAATGCACGACACGTTCTTTTTTAACCCGGATGCAAATGGCGAGCGCAAGCTTTTGCGCACGCATACAAGCCCGGTGCAAATCCGCACCATGATGAGCCAAAAACCACCGATCCGTGTGATTACGCCGGGACGCACCTATCGCTGCGACTCGGATCAAACGCATACGCCGATGTTCCATCAGGTCGAAGGGCTCGTCATCGATAAGGGCTCGCATATGGGCCATCTCAAATGGATTCTCGAAGAATTCTGCAAAACATTCTTCGAAGTCGACAATGTGAAGATGCGCTTTCGCCCGTCATTTTTCCCGTTCACGGAACCGTCCGCCGAAGTCGACATTCAATGCTCACGCAAGGGCGGCGAAATTCGTTTCGGCGAAGGCGAGGATTGGCTCGAAATTCTCGGTTGCGGAATGGTGCATCCGAATGTGATCCGCAATTGTGGACTCGATCCGAATGAATATCAGGGCTTTGCGTGGGGGATGGGCATCGATCGTATCGCCATGTTGAAATATGGCATGCCGGATCTGCGCCCCTTCTTCGATGCGGATGTACGCTGGCTCTCGCATTACGGTTTCCGTCCACTCGATTTGCCGACGCTCGCCGGCGGCCTGAGCGTGTGAGGACACAGAGATGAAATTCACCCTCAACTGGCTCAAAGAGCATCTCGACACCACCGCCTCACTCGACGAAATCGTCGAAGCACTGACACGTGTTGGCCTTGAAGTAGAAAGCGTCGAAGATCCGGCAGCGACTCTGAAAGGCTACATTACGGCATTTGTGATTTCAGCCGCCCAGCATCCGAATGCAGACCGTTTGCGCGTGTGCATGGTGGACACCGGCGATGGCAACCCGATTCAAGTCGTATGCGGTGCCCCCAATGCTCGCACCGGCATGAAGAGCGTGTTCTCGCCGCCTGGCACTTTTATTCCCGGCAAGGGGATCACGATTGGTGTTGGCACGATCCGGGGTGTGGAAAGCTCGGGCATGTTGTGCTCGGCGTTCGAACTCGGCCTGTCAGAAGATCATGAAGGCATCATCGATCTTCCAGCCGATGCGCCAGTGGGCGTGGCCTATACGGATTATGCGTCGATCAACGATCCCGTCATCGATGTCGCCATAACGCCGAACCGCGCCGACGCACTTGGAATCTACGGTATTGCGCGCGATCTCGCCGCAGCAGGTCTCGGCGTCTTGAAGAAGCAGGCCATTGTGCCGGTAAAGGGCGAAAGCGCTTGCCCGGTAAACGTGAAGCTCGACTTCACGAAGGACGATGCACATCTCGCGCCTGCTTTCGCCTTGCGTCTTGTGCGTGGTGTCAAGAATGGGCCGAGCCCAGAATGGATGCAGCGCCGACTCAAAGCGATAGGTCTGCGGCCCATCAACGCGCTTGTCGACATCACCAATTACCTCACATTCGATCGCAATCGTCCGCTGCATGTGTTCGATCTAAAGAAGACTCAGGGCGATCTCGTCGTGCGCCGCGCGAAAGAGGGTGAGACTGTTCTTGCGCTCGATGGGCGCGAATACACGCTCGATCCGTCGATGGTGGTGATTGTCGACGATAAGGGTGTAGAATCGATTGCCGGTATCATGGGCGGCGAGCATTCGGGCTCCGATGACGGCACCACGGACGTGCTGATCGAGAGCGCGCTCTGGGATCCGCTCAATGTTGCGCAAACGGGGCGCAAATTAGGGATCAACACGGATGCGCGCTATCGCTTCGAGCGTGGTGTTGATCCAGAATTTTGCGTGCCGGGCCTCGACCTTGCGACCCACCTCGTGATGGAATTATGCGGCGGGACGCCAAGCGAATTGGTGCTCGCAGGTGCCATTCCCGATACATCGCGCGTGATTGCATTCCCGTTTGCAGAAGTGAAACGTCTGACCGGACTTGAACTCCCGCAGCCGGAAATGAAGGCGACGCTAATCGATCTCGGTTTCACTGTGTCGGGCACCGGCGATGTGGCGCATGTCTCGCCACCGTCATGGCGTGCCGATGTTGAGCAGAAGGCCGATCTCGTCGAGGAAATCGTGCGTATTGCGGGGCTTGATCGTGTTCAATCGACACCCTTCCCACGTGAGGAAGCGACCATTGCAAAGCCTGTTCTAACGCTCATTCAGAAACGGACGCGGCTTGCCAAGCGTGCGCTCGCGGTGCGCGGCCTTGTCGAAGCGGTGACGTGGTCATTCGTATCGAAAGACGATGCGCAAGCATTTGGCGGCGGCAAGCCGGAATTGGCACTTGCCAATCCGATTGCATCCGATTTGTCCGACATGCGGCCCTCGCTTTTGCCCGGCTTGATGCGCGCCGCACAACGCAATGCCGACCGCGGCTTGCCGAATGTCGCCCTGTTCGAAGTGGGCCAGATATTCCGCGGCGACAAGCCCGAGGATCAGGCCATCGCGGCTACGGCTCTGCGCCGCGCTATGGCAAAGCCTGACGGTGCGGGCCGGTTCTGGAGCGAGACGGCGCAAGCAGTCGATGCGTTCGACGCTAAGGCCGATGCGATGGCTTTGCTCGAAGCGCTCGGTGTGCCGACAGGTGGTTTGCAGATTGTGCCGGGCGGACATCCAGCGTTTCATCCGGGTCGTTCAGGCGTACTCCAATTCGGACCGAAGGTTGTCATCGGTGCATTCGGCGAAATTCATCCGCGCCTGCTCGAAGCGATGGATGTGAAGGGTCCACTCGTTGCTTGCGAGATCATTCTCGATGCGCTGCCGCCGCCCAAAGCCAAACCCACCAAGATGAAACCAAAGCTGGCACTCTCCGAATTTCAGCCCGTCTCGCGCGATTTCGCTTTCATCGTTGGGCGGGATGTTGCGGCAGCCGACATTGTGAAAGTCGCGCAAGGGGCCGACCGCAATCTGATCACGGATGTGACCGTGTTCGATCTTTATGAAGGAAAAGGCATTCCGGATGGCCAGAAATCGGTCGCCATCGCCGTGACGCTGCAACCGATGGACAAGACGCTGACAGATGCGGAGATCGACGCTGTCGCCTCCAAGATCGTGGCCGATGTGGCCAAGAAAACAGGCGCAACCTTGCGTGCCTAAACCAGCGCTTCAACGACAATAAAAAAAGCCGCCCAAAGGGGCGGCTTTTTCATGAGTTGTACGAAGATCAGTTCTGCTTCGGAACCCAAAGGCTGACGCTGGCGACGCCAAGCGCGAGGTTCGTGCCCTGCATACCGTCCATCGAAATTGGCTGCAGCGTGAACGACTTTTTGAGACCGCCAATGAGCACGTTTGCGCCCATGCCGACGCCAAGCGAAGCACCGGCCGTCACGCCGCCATAGCCACCCGCCAAGGCGCCAGTTGGCAGATTCTTCGACGGAGCGAACACACCCCAAACAAGATGGGCCGGGCCGGGATTGCCAAGCGAGAGGCCATATTCCTTAATGCGGCCACCATAACGTTCCGTTGTGCCGTCCGTATGCTTGAACACGCAGCGCATGGACTGCTTCTGTTCGACGAAGAGGCTCACGCCCTTCGAAACGTCACATTGCAGAACACCAACTTGAAGATTGCTCTGGGCGAAAGCCGGCGTGGCGATTGCGGCAAGTGCGGCGGCTGCAGCCGCTAAAGCGAATGATTTGACCATGATCGATCCCCTTATAAAACGAATCACTTAGGGAGTTTTCAAACTTCGCCGCGGCCACGTCAACCACGCTTTCCGTTCAACGGATTGTGCGGATCCCAAGCATAATTAAAACTTTCAAACCGCATGTCGCGTGCATCCACCATCAAGAGGCGCCCGACTAGATCACGCCCGAAGGGAACGACGCATCGGATGACCTCCATCGCCATTAGGCTGCCCATCACCCCTGCCAAGGCGCCCAAAACGCCGGCTTCCGCACAGGCAGGGATGCTGCCTGCCGGCGGAGGGGCGGGAAAAAGGCAACGCCAAGTGGGATTGGGCGAACCATCAGCCGCGCTCTCATGAGCTTTGATAGTGGTCAACGTGGCATCGAAACGGCCAAGCGCCGCCGTGACCAAAGGCTTTTTGGCATGAAAACAAGCATCCGAGACAGCATAACGCGTCGCAAAATTATCGCTGCCATCAGCCACCACATCATAGGCCTCAAGAAGCGTCGCAAGATTGTTGGGGCCAACACGCAGAACATGGGCGCGGTATACCCCATGCGGATTGAGCTGTTTCAAAGCGATACTCGCCGCTTCCGCCTTGAGCGCGCCAATATCACCCGTCTTGAATAGGACCTGACGCTGCAAGTTCGACAGGGATACGGTGTCATCATCGACGATTCCGATCGTCCCAATCCCAGCCGCCGCCAGATAAAGTAGCAATGGCGCTCCAAGCCCGCCGGCACCGACCACGAGCACACGCGCCCTTTTCAGCGCAGCCTGACCGGGCCCGCCAATCTCCGGCAGCATAATGTGCCGCGCATAACGTTCAATTTCCTGATCAGAAAGTGACATATCGGTTCTTCTCGGAGGTTTTCACTCTACAATTGATCCATATTTTTTCTAACAAAGCGAGATTTTTCTGCATTTTAAAACAAATATTTCATTATTTAATTCGATAGATTTATTTTATAATTTACATACATTTTAATTTCTTTAAGGATTTTTATCAAAATATAATTTGTGAATTCTATGCATTTATTTTAAATACACTGAATTATTTTCTTTTGATATTAATATTCTGATTATTAATAATCTTTTGCTATTTTGCATTATTTTTTATGTATTCAACCTTGTGTTTTTGCCACGGTTTTTGGGAAACGCATTCTAAGCGTAGAAGAAAACAGTTTCCTCCTCATTATTTTTCTTAAACTTAACTCTAACTTATTAAAATTATTGCGATTGACTACAAGAGCGCAAGACATACGCTTATTGCGATTTTGTCATTTAAAAACAAATCTCATATATCCTTTTTACAGCCTCAATAATTAACCAAGCTACGCCCATAGGCTGCGCCGATTAGGTAATATGAAAACAATTATTCACAAAACTTCTCCCCCAAGCCGCTTTATACAGATTAATTAAATAATTGATCTTCGACTGTTATAAAAATGAGCAATAATTATGCTCATTCTTAGATTTTCCTATCAACTCCCTTTGACTTTTGCCGTCATAACCACCTCGATGAGCGCACCACCGCCAAGATCAGCCACGCCTACTGTTGCGCGAGACGGAAGATGATCGCCAAAGAATTTAGTCCACACCTCATCCATTTCCTTTTTTTTCGACAAATCAGTTACGAAAATAGAAGCCGTTAAAACATGGTAACGATCACTACCACCTTCGTGCAGATAGGTTTCAAATTTATCAAGAATATTCTGGGTCTGATCACCCATCGACATTGAAGTATCATCAGCGATAGCACCGCCGATATAGATCGTATCACCATTGCGAACAACACGATGTTGGATTGGCGTACGAAGCTTACGGGTAATGCTCATTGACGTGTCTCCTGGTAATGCATTGTGAATCGGTCGGGCCGGAAGGCGTCGAGTGAGATGTTTGTATGGCCTGTCGCAATCAGTTCAGCCATGGTGTACCCCGTTCCCGGGCCAAGTTGAAAACCGTGCAGCGAGAAGCCGAATTGATGATAGAGACCTTCGTGCTTGAGGCTCTTGCCCAAGACCGGAATATCATCCGGCATTTTCGCTTCAATGCCTGCCCAGGCGCGCACAATGGTGGCTTCGCGCATCACCGGGAACAATTCCCAGACGGTACGCGCGCTGTCCTTTAGCTTGGTCCAGTCGAGATCCGTTTCATTTGTTTCGGGATAGGCACGGCCGAGATAGCCGCCGCCGATCATCACGATGCCATTCGCGAATTGTTTGAAGGACAATTTGCGGCCGCGCAGAATGACGACCGGCTTGATGAAGGCGGGCACGCGCGATGTAATCATCAGCATCGGCGCCACGATCTCAAGTGGCACCGGCTCGCCGAGCATGGCCGCGAATTTGCCCGCCCATGCGCCTGCGGCATTGACAAGGATGGGCGCGGTATACGTCTCGTCGCCGGCGGTGACCTGCCAATCGCGACCTGCGCGTTTGACATCCGTCACGGCGACACCCTCGATAATTCGTGCGCCGCGCTTTTCTGCCATCCGCCGGAAAGCCGTTGTCGTTTGCGCCGGATTAGCAGCTCCATCGCGGCGTGAGACCACCCCACCGGGACAGGTCTCAGCCACAGCGGGAACGAGACGGCGTAATTCCTGCGCGTCGATTAATTCTTCATGTGTGAAGCCACGCAGATTGAGATCGTCGACGCGCTCGCGCATGATGGCGAGTTCGTCATTATTCTCAGCAACGAGGACCTGACCGTGACTGTCGAAGCCACAATCATCTTCGACGAGATCCTGGATCTTATCCCAGATATCCATTGAGCGAATCGACAGCGGAATTTCTGCCACATGGCGCATCAATTGGCGCACACCACCGGCATTGACGCCGGAAGAATGCCGCCCAGCATAGTCTTTTTCAATCAGCAGCGGTTTATAGCCGCGCAGAGCCAGATACAGCGCCGTGGAGCAGCCATGAATGCCGCCGCCCACGATGATGACATCGGCTGTCTGGTTCATCCGCGCACCACAGCTTTAATGGCTACATCATCCTGCGGCATTGACGCCAATTCGGCAAGGCTGATCGGCTTCACTGGTGAACGCAGACGATAATAGCCGATCTCATCGGGTGTCTTTCCGCGCTCATAAGCGAGTAATTCCGTAACCGTGAGCCCGCAGAGCCGTCCCTGACATGGGCCCATGCCAGTGCGACGATAGGATTTGAGCTGGTTGGGCCCAGTTGCACCAATCGCGACGGAAGCGCGGATTTCGCCAGCGGTAATTTCCTCACACCGGCAAACGATCGTTGCATCATCCTGCGGGATGCGAAACGGCTTTGTCGGACGGTAAAGCAGGTCGAGGAATTTACGACCGAGCATGCTTTTCGCCAGCGCGTTGCGGACATTGTCGCGTGCGGGAACCTTTGAAAGCGCATCGGGATGCAGCGCAGAGACGGAATCGATGGCCGCAAGACGCCCGCGTTCAGCAGCCGATTCCGCGCCACCAATGCCGGCACCATCGCCTGCAATCATAATGCCGTGAACGTTTGTATTGCCGCTTTCATCAAGGACCGGACGGAAGCAGGCCTGCACGTTGTCCCATTCATGTTTAACGCCAGCCGCCATAGCGAGATTGACATGCGGTACCACGCCCTGATGCAGCATCACGACATCCGCATCAATAGCGCCTGAGCGTCCGCCAGCTTGCCAAACGAGGCGCTTCACTTTGCCTTCGCCCTCGGCCGATAGCTTTGTGATGCCATTGATGATCTTCACCTTGCGTTTCACTTCGCGGATGAGGCCGAGGCCCTTCATCCAATATTTCGACAGCAGGAACGACGGGAGATAGGGCGCAGCGTCGATATAGTTTTTCAGCGGTGTCGTATCGCAGATCGCTTCAATAGTTCCGCCTGCGCGCAGTACCTGCGCCGCATAAAGCCAGAGCAGCGGACCTTGGCCCGCGAGCACCATGCGGCCTTCCGGAATGAGCCCTGACGATTTCAACAGGGTCTGACCCGCGCCAATGGTCATTACACCCGGCAAGGTCCAGCCCGGAATCGGAAACGGACGCTCCAACGCTCCCGTTGCGATGATGACGCGCTCTGCCTTGATCAGGCGCGCTTCGCCATCACGCGAGATGCCGACAACACGTTCACGATCGAGACTCCAAACCGTGCAACCCGCGACATAATCAGCGCCACTTTTCTCGCATGAGGAGACGAGATTTATACCGGCTTCGTAATCTTGGCCAAGGACCGGCGAATTTTTCAGCGGCGAAAAGGTTATGGCGCGATAAATCTGGCCACCCGGCGCTTGATTTTCATCCAGCAGTAAGGTTGTGAGACCCGCTTCAGCCGATGTACTAGCAGCCGCAAGACCGGCTGGGCCTGCACCAATCACAATCACATCATAGGCGGTGCGTAGCTTTGAGGCAAAACTCACGATTCAATCTCCCGCTTGCCCTTTTGCCGCGTGATGACCATGCCCTCTTGCACCGGCACGAGACAGCCTTGGCGATTACCAACGCCATCAATCGTGACGAGACAATCAAAACACACACCCATCATGCAATAGGGTGCTCGCGCGACGCCGCTCACCGCCGTGTGCCGGTAGGGTTCGCCGAGGCCTGCAGCCAACATGGCTGCGCTCACCGTATCGCCCTGACGCGCGACAATCGGCGCGCCATCGACGGTGAGTTTCACCGCATGCCCCTCAGATTGAGACGCTCGTTTGAACATGTGAACTCCCAAAAGGCTAGCTCTTTTCTTAATAATATCCACTCGATTGCACTGATTTGGTGTCGAAGCGCTTCGCCGAGAACGCGCCAACACGATCAAGATCAAGCGCGCCCTGTGCGATCATCGGCGCAATATCGAAGGCGTGGTTTGGTGCTAGCGTGACGCCGGAATGACAACACGCGACAAAAGCACCGGGGCAGGTTTCCGATTGATCATAAATCGGGAACCCGTCCTTCGGCATCACGCGAATGCCGCTCCATGTGCGCACGACATTGAGATTGCCCAGCAACGGAAACATGCGGCGCGCGCGGTCCGCCATTACAGCGTTGATAGGCAGGTTCTGAACCGCGTCGTCGGTGAATTCTTCGCGGCTATCACCTATCATCACCGTGCCCTCGTCGGTCTGCCGGATAGTCGTCAGCGGGAAATCGAGGAAGGGAATGGTGCGTTCGGTGACGATGATCTGGCCCCGCGTGGGCGCCATCGGCGCATCGAGCCCCACCATCGGCGCAAGAGTCATATTGGCATTACCAGCCGCGAGAACAATTTTGCCGGCACGGATTTCACCCTGTTCCGTTACGATACGGAATTCGCCATTGCGATATTCAATCGCGCTAACTTTATGTTCAGGGCGATAATCGATACCTGAGGCTTTGAGCGCCGTGTGGATAGCGCGCAGATAACGCAGCGAATTGACGTGACCATCGAGCGGGCAATAGGTACCGCCAACGACATCAGGCCCGATATGGGGCAGTTGTTTCTTGACCTGATCATGGCCGAGAATTTCGATCTTGTAATCGGTCGCGCCGGGTTGATTGTGCAGGCGGTGCAGCGAGAGGCGACGATCTTCGAGTTCCTTCTCGCTCAAGGCGAGATGAAAACCACCGGGGCGCTGATGGCAGACATCAATGCCTGTGAGATGATTGATTTCGTCGGACAGCTTCGCCCAGTTTTCCGACGCACGTACGGTCCAGCCGGTATATTCGGGCAGGCCAAGGCCTTTGCTCTGCACCCAGACCAAAGCAAAATTGGCCCGCGAGGCGCGCTTCGTCATATCGCCTTCATCGAGAACGCAAGTGAGCTGCCCAATCCTGCCTAATCCCCATGCGATCGAGGAACCGAGCAGGCCGCCGCCGATCACGGCGACATCATATTCATTCGTACGCAGGGTATCATTCATGCGGAGGCCTCACCGGTTGCGATCGCTATGGCCCGTCAAGACATGCTCGAGGCCAAAGAGGCGGTCGAGCAGAATGAGAGCCATGACAGTGATCGCGATGACGCTGGCCGACACCGAAGTGACCAGCGGATCGATATTGTCCTGAATGTAGAGAAACATGCGGACGGGCAAAGTTTCAGTCCCGGGTGCGGCAAGAAACACTGTCATTGTCACTTCGTCGAAGGATTGAATGAAAGCGAGCGCCCAGCCGCTGATGAGCCCCGGCATAATGAGTGGCAACGTCACGCGGCGGAAGACGGTCCAATCTTTTGCGCCGAGCGAAATCGCCGCCTGCTCAATGGAACGATCCATACCCGTGGCGGATGACAATGTGAGCCGCAGCGCGAAGGGAAAGATCACGACAATATGCGCGATCAGGAGTGCGGCAAAGGTGCCGCTCATGCCGGCTTGTGTGAAAAAACGCAGAAAGGCAATGCCGAGCACGACATGTGGAATCATCAAGGGTGATAGGAGCAGTGCAGAAATCGTATCGCGTCCGCGGAATTGATAACGCGCGATGCCAAGTGCGGCAGGAACGGCGAACAACAGCACAATCGTCGATGACAATGCACCCAGACCGATCGAGACCCAGAAAGCGCGGATAAATTCAGGGTAACGGCCAATCGCCTCGAACCAGCGCAGCGAGAAACCATTGGTCGGCAGCGAAAGGTAACCTTCAGGCGTGAATGCCACGAGGCACACAACCACAATGGGCGCCACCATGAAGGTGACGAACAGGCTGTGAAAGATCAGCGCGAGAACGCCATTGCGGCTCATTGGAACACCGCCTGATAACGGCGCTCGATCAGCGCATTGGAGCACACGACGATGATGACGAGCGCGACCAGCAACAGAATGGCAACGGCGGCACCGAGCGGCCAGTTCAGCGTGTTGAGGAATTCATCATAAGCGAGTGTGGCTGCCACTTTCAGACGACGCCCCCCAATGATGGCTGGTGTTGCAAAGGCGCTCGCAGCCAACGAGAACACGATGATGCCACCCGACAAAAGACCCGGCATGATTTGCGGCAGAATGATCCGGCGCATCACCGTGAGATGGCTCGCGCCCAAGGACAGCGCCGCATTTTCAATTTGCGGATCGAGTTTTTGCAACGCCGCCCACACAGACAACACCATGAAGGGCATCATCACATGAGCAAGCGCAATCACAACACCGGTCTCGGTGAACATGAATGGCAAGGGCGCGCTGATAAGGCCTATTTTCATAAGGCCCATATTCACAACGCCATTCTTGCCGCCGAACAGCAAGGCCCAGCCCAGCGTGCGCGCAACAACAGAAATCAGAAGCGGGCCGAGAATGACGAGCAGGAACACGCCTTTCCATGGCGCGCGCATCCGGTTGAGGATATAGGCTTCCGGCGCACCGAGCACCATGGTGATCAAAGTGGCGAGCACCGCAATGCGAAGCGTGCGCGCAAACATTTCGTGGAAATAGCTGTCGGACCAGATTTCATGCCAATTCTTCAGAATGAAAACCGGCTCGATGCCCTTGTATTGTCCCCAATCATGGAAAGACAGCATCAAGGTCATCGCGAGCGGGATGACAACGACGGCGAGAAACAGCCCCAAGGCTGGCAGAACCAACGCCCAGGCTGATCGTGTTTGCTGCGTCATGGTGAGGGCGGACGCCATCAGGCTGCCTTGTCCGCAGCGCGCACGAAGGAATCCTCATTACGCCAGACGAGATGAACGGATTGGCCTTCTTCTGGCATGACGGTACCATCATTCTGGCGGATGACAGTCGCGATGCCGACGGCGGTTTCGATCTGAAACAGCCAATGATTACCTTGGAAAATGCGTGTACGCACGGCGCCACACAGCCCAGTCGTTCCGAAGCCGATGCGCTCGGGGCGGATGGAGACAGTCACCGGACCAGCAATTCCAGCGTGCGCCGCATATGTATAATCAGCAATACGAATCTGGATCCCTGCGCCATTTGATTCTGCGTGGCCAGTAAAGCCGTTCGTCTTGCCAAGGAATTGCGCGACGAAGGGCGTCGCAGGTGTCTGATAGGTCTCCTGCGGTGACCCGATTTGCTCAATCACGCCCTTGTTCATCACGACGATCCGATCGGACAGCGCCATGGCCTCATGCTGGTCATGCGTGACGAGAATGGTGGTGGTGCCGAGATTGCGCTGGATCTGACGCAATTCGATCTGCATTTCCTCGCGCAATTTAGCGTCGAGGTTGGAGAGCGGCTCATCAAGCAAAAGAATTTGAGGACGAATTACGAGCGCTCTCGCAAGTGCAACGCGCTGCTGCTGGCCTCCGGACATACGTCGTGGAAAGCGGTCTTCGTAACCGGCGAGCCCCACCAATGTCAGCGCCTCTCGAACGCGCAGGTCGCGTTCAGCGCTCGGCACGCCACGCATTTCCAGACCAAAGGCAACATTTTGTGAAGCAGTCATATGCGGAAATAACGCATAGCTTTGAAAGACAATACCTAGTCCACGGTCAGCCGGCTTTACATCGGCCAGATTTCGGCCATCCAATGTGATGCGACCTTCGCTCAGCGAAACGAAACCAGCAATCATTTGCAGTGTCGTAGTCTTACCACAACCAGAAGGCCCCAAAAGTGATACGAATTCGCCCTTGCGAACGGACAGATCAATTCCATTGACGGCGGTATGTTCGCCGAATGCCTTCGTCACGCGCTGTAATTCAAGAAAAGCCATGGCGATCGCTCTGTTTTGGTCTTCCGCCATTGGCGGAAGACCTTATTGCATTACTACTCAGATCAGCGTTCGACTTCGCGGTTCCAGCGCTTGGTCCATTCTTCACGCTGCGGATTGATTGCATCCCAGTCCGGATTGTAAAGCTTTGCAGCGCGGTCACCAATCGGCGCCATCTTCGCGAGTTCCGCCGGTACCTTCACAGTCTTGTTGACAGGGCCGTAGCCATAATCCTTCAGCAGGATTAGTTGCATGTTCGGCTCGAGCATTGCCTTAATGAAGTCAGACGCCATTTCAGCGTTACCAGCCTTTTCAATAGGGCAAGCTGATGCAAGCAAGGTGACTGCTCCTTCCTTCGGATAGACGAAATCGACAGGAAAACCTGTATTGGCGAAGGATTGTACGCGGCCCGTTCCCCATACACCGATGACTGCCTGACCCGACTGGAACAATTCGGTCATCTTACCTGGCGAGGGCTCATAAACGAGCACATTCGGGTTTACCTGATCCTTCATCACTTTGAAGCCTGGCTCGATGCTCTTCTCGCCGCCGCCATTCATTTTGGCAAACATGAGAAGTGTATAAAGGCCGTAAGTGTTGTTAATCGGTGGAATCACGACAAGTTTTTTAAACTTAGGATCTTTCAAATCATCCCAAGACGTCGGCGCAGCCCAACCCTTGTCGGCAAAGTATTTTGTATTGTACATAAGGCCTGTCGCAACGAGGCCGATGGCGACCGCCTTGTCATCTTTAAAGCGCGCGGCAGGATAAAGATCGGCTTCCGGCAATTTATCGATCTTGCGGCAAAAGCCTAGTTGAATGGCCTGATACATTGGACCATCGTCGACAATTGCAACGTCGATTTGTTGATTGCCTTTCTGTGCCTGCAATTTCGCGAGTGTATCCGTCGAATTTCCCGCAACATATTCTACCTTAACGTTATGCTTCTTTTCGAACGCTGGGATAATTTCCTGACGCATAGTCTGTTCAAATGAGCCGCCATAACCGGCCACGTAGAAGGTTTTTGTTTGCGCAAAGGCTGCGCCCGCCGTCAAAGACAAAGCCAGCACACTTGCGGCTGTCAGCGATTTCACGGAAGCCATTCTTCTTCTCCATCCCCTGAAAGAGCCTCTCCCCGGCTCAGGGCATAGGTTTCCAAGAACAGATTTGGCCGTCAAATGAATAAATAGACGCTGACTATGTCTAAATGTTATAGTTCGACTATGGGACAACCAAACATCAGACAGATTGAGGCCTTCCGTAGCCTTATGGTCACAGGAAGCACGACCGTATCGGCTCGCATGATGGGCATTACCCAGCCTGCGGTAAGCCGTCTTCTCCGTGATTTGCAGGAGGGCCTTGGACTAAAGCTCCTGCAGAAGCGAGGGACCCGGCTTGTGCCTACTGCCGAGGGCACAGCGCTTTATGCTGAAGTTGAGCGGTCATTCATCGGGCTTGATCGCATCCGTCAGGCAGCAGATGAAATAAGGACACGACGGACCGGAGCTCTGCGCATTGCGGTCTTGCCTGCGCTCGCTAACGGGTTCTTGCCGCGCTTTGCAGGGCGCTTCATGGCTGAGCGCCCTGAACTTGATCTGTCGCTCCATGGTGTTATCTCACCACTCGTTGTAGATTGGGTGACAAGCCGCCAGTGCGATTTCGGTTTCTCGGAATTGCCCATTGCACATCCCGACCTACCTATTATCGCCATGCCCAAGCTTGCACGCGTGGCGGTGATGCCAAAGGGGCATCGGCTTTCGAGTAAAAGTGTAGTGAGGCCCGAGGATATGGCCGGAGAAAATTTTATTTCATTAAAACTCGGTAGCCAGAGCCGCTACGCAATCGACCAAGTTTTTTCTTCTAGAAATATTTCGCGTGTCATGCGCGTAGAAACACATCTTTCCGAAATCATGTGTGGCATTGTATCGTCAGGTTATGGCGTTGCGATTTGCGATCCATTCACGGCGTCTGAATTCGCATCCCGTGGCGTAGTGACAAAGCCCTTTGTACCTGAAATACCTTTTGATTTTGGTGTTTTGCTACCGCCAGGTGAAACTCTTGATGGAATTGGCCAGGATTTTGTCAATGAATTCTCGACGCTCGTCGTTCAAACATTTGACAAAGCATCGACCAAGCCACGTGTATAATTCTTTCGGACATATAATTAAATAGTATCGATATTTCGTCGAATTTTTTATTATGCATGAATTGTATTCAGTCGCACGTAATATGCATAAATGACCTTTCGATTTTTGCTATACAACCCGGATTCAACTTCGAAGTGCAACTTCCTGAAGCGTGTTGAGGTGGCTGAGACAATGGTAGGCTCTCAGTTTCCCTTGACCTGGCAGTCGAAGAAGCACGATGACCTATCACCATCTCAGCCGAG
>Ga0214917_10001091_pt1 | contig 35407 bp, 33 predicted proteins | sample LL_1208_BB_MetaG_FD_177983 | JGI IMG/M metagenome (GOLD analysis project Ga0214917, IMG submission 177983) | Freshwater microbial communities from Lake Lanier, Atlanta, Georgia, United States - LL_1208_BB | ecosystem: Environmental > Aquatic > Freshwater > Lake | place: USA: Georgia | collected... | reverse complement strand
TTCGAAACCTCGACCGATCGACGCGCGGCACCGAGCCAGAGCCCGAGCAACGCATCCGCGCCGCCCGACACATGGCCAGCCACCGACCGCCGCCCCGGCCGCGTCCAGAATCGCCGCCGGGGAAACCTGTCGTTCCAGCAAGCCTATTCACGCCCCGGGGAACTGTCCAGTCCCGGAATCGGAGGTCACCGCCGCCGGCGGTTCGGACTCCCGCCGCGCGGGGCGACGAGCGTCTCCTTCCCGACGCGTGGCAGCTTCTTGATCGCCGCCTCGCGTTTGAGCGCCTGCGACTGCGTGGGCTGCGGCTCCTGGTAGGCGAGCGTCACCGGCAGCCGGCTGCGTGTATAGCGGGAGGCCTTGCCCGCGGCGTGGGCGGCGAGCCGCCGGTCGAGGTCGTTTGTGATCCCGGTATAGAGCGAGCCGTCGCGGCAGCGCAGCATGTAAACCAGCCAGCGGCCGACGGGGCGACGGGGCCGGGACCGCAGGGCGGCCGGGGACGGCGCCGGATCGGACCGTGTGTGGCCCGCACTCTTTGGTCTTCTCGCGGATCGTGGCATGCCGTGAGAATACCGGCCCGGCCGCCGACCGCCCCGAGCGATTTTGAAGTAGCCGGCCCCCCCTCGCGGACCCGAGACTCGATGCCCGAACCCCGCCAACGAGCACGGCTCGAAATGGCCCACCTGTGGGCCGACTTCATCAACAAGGTGCTCGGCGGCATCGCGCTCGTGGTGGCGGCTTGGTGGACCTACAGCAACTTCACCGTCGAGCGGACGCACGACCCGACGATGCTCGTGACGCTCTCGCCGACGGTCCATTCCCTCGCCGACGACCGCGTGCTGCTCAACGTCGACGTCTTCATGCAGAACATCGGCAAGGTGGCGATCAAGCCGAAGTTTCCCCACGCGAAAGCCGAACAGGATTTGGGACTCGAGATCTCGATCGTCGAACTGCAGCCGCTCCGCGGCGACACCACCGCGCCGCCCGCCGCAGCCACCCCACCAACCGCCGCCGAGGCCGATCCGGGGATACCCTGGTTCGACTGGACGAGCGGCGACGGCAATCCCCGGCCGATCCTCCACAAGCGGAATCTGCTCGCCTCGAACGAGGATTTCCGGATGGGCCGCTACCAGCTCAATCCCGGCGTGAAGTACCGGGAACCGTTCGCCTGCGTGGTCGAACGCAACCGGCTCTACGCGATCCGTGCCCGCTTCTGGACCGACGAGGGTTCGGTGGCCGACCTCGTCTACGTCGACACGTTCCGGCCGGATGCCGACGGCCACTCGAGCCCATCCGAATGACGTGGAGCACGAGCGGCTGGATCGCCCCGAACGTCCGTTGTCATATGCCAGTCCCCAAGCCGCTCGGCGCGGCACATCTCAGCCGGCGACCGTGAACGTCACCGACTCGATGTCGCACCGGCCGCCCTTCTTGAACGGCCGCGGCATGGGCTGGGCGTGGCCCGCCGCATCGACCGACCGGCAGCGGAGCACGTGGCGGCCCGCGGGCACCCCGGGCACCAGCGCGGCCCAGTGTGCCTTCGCAAGCCGCATCGGCCACGCCCGCGGCACGCCCGCAGCGTCGAAGCCGAACGCGCCCGAGAGCAGCGGCCCATCCACGTCGCCTCCCCAGCGTGTCGGCGGCGGCAGGATCGTCGCATCCGTCCATGGGGCGGTGGAGAAATATGGATCGTCGTCCGGCCATCGCTGGTCCGCCGGACTGATCCACACCTGCACCTTCGACAGGCCCGACACCCCCACCTGGGCATACCCGACGACCGGCAGCGGCGTTTGCGCCGGCGTGCCGTCGGGCACGTGCAGCGTGGCGACGAACGTCTTCAGGGGGCTGTCGACGTCGTTGTTCTGCCCGCCGTAGGTGTCGTTGGCGTGGAACAGGTTGCTGAGCACGACGTGCGTGAGCCACTTCACCGACTTGAAGCCGTAGTGCTCGGGAACGACGATCCGCACGGGGCCGCCGCGCTCCGGCGTGAGCCACTGGCCGTTGAGCTTGTAGCAGACGATCACCGGCGGCAGGCCGTCGTAGTCTTCGAGCACGCGGCCGATGGGCAGGGAGCTGCGAAACAGCTGGGTTTCGTCGTCGTTGTGATAGCCGTAATAGAACACCCGCCGCAGGTTTTCCTTGGGCCGGGCGAGTGCGACGATCGCGCGGAGCGGCACCCCCTCCCAGAGCCCCATGCCGAGCGGGCAGCCGATGTTGAGGCAGGTCATCACCTTCGCGAACCGCACCGCATGCTGCTCTCCCAGGGCCAGGAGCGCGGCGAAATCGAGCGCGGTGCCGTCCTGCCTGGTGAACTGCCTGCCCAGCGTCGCCGGATGGGCGGAGTCGGACACGACCTCCAGCTTCCACGTCTCGCGGGTGAGGCCCACGTCCCGCCGCACCTCCTCAGGCAGCGAGTGCGGCACCGGGCGGCCGCGCGACACGTCCCGGAAGTTTGCCTGGAGGGTGAAGTAGGGCTCGAGCCGCTCGAGCACCCGTTCGAGCTCGGGCGGCAGCCCCTCCGCCGCGGCGACGGCCCGGGCGGCGCCGCCCGCCGCGACCGCGGCACATCCCAGGAAGAACCGCCGCGAGAGCTCGGGATGCCCGGCGTCGTCCATGCTGCCTCCGTCGAGCTGCCTCCGTCGAGCTGCCTCCGTGGAGCGCCACGGCGAGAGATACGCGTCCCCCAGGACCATGTCAGCTCTTGTAGCGGTCGCGGCCCGTGTCGGGCTTCACGCCCTCCGGCGTCTCGTCGCTGGCGATGTCGAACCACTCGGGCTTGAACGTGATCCGGGCCTGCGTGTCGGGATTGGCCAGAGCGATGTTGCTCACCAGCGCGATCACCGCGTCGGCGATCGCCACCTCCGGCTTGCAGCGGGGCTGGTTCTCCGGGGCTGGGTTGCGGATGCACCAGGCCCAGTGCTCCATCTCCTCGGTGTAGCCGCGGGAGGGCGGGCCGCCGTCGCCGCCCGCCTTGCCGCCGGCCGCCGCGCCGCCGCCACCGCCGCTCTCGGTCGTGTCGAGCGTGGGCGTGCCGTCCTTCGCCTTCGCGACCGTGACACGGGTGTCCTTCGCCGCGCCCTTGTAGAGCATCACGTCCTGCTCGCGTTCGAGGATCAGCGTGCCCTTCGTGCCCATCACCACCTCGCCGTAGTCGCCGAAGCCATTGCCGTTGATCGACGAGTAGGTAACGACCACCTTCTTGTTCTTGTCCTGGTCGTAGCCCGGGGCGGGATACTCGTACATGCAGTAGACGTGGTCCTCGACCTCACGGTCCGCCGGGAAAATGCTGCGGTTGCCGACGGCCGTGACGGTGAGGGGCTTCACCTTCTTCCCCTCGCCGTGCATCGCCGACACGAAGATCCCGGCCGCATCGAGCTGGTGGCTGCCGAGCTCCGCCATCAGGCCGCCGCCGGTGCGGTTCCAGAGCCGCCAGCGGACGAGCTCCTCCATCGGCGTCCGCGAACCGCCGTCGGGGAGCGTCATCGGCGTGTAGCCGTACTTCGCGGCATCGACGACCTTGTCGGAGATCTGGGCCTCGAGCTGCGCGATCCGCTTCGTGAGCGCGGCGATGTCGGCCGGCTTCGCATTGTCGAGGTCCTTCTTCCAGCCGGCGAGCTTCTTGACGAGCGACTCGTCCTCGGGCATCGGCGGCTTCCAGCTGTCGTTGCCCGGCAGGTTGCCGCGGTGCCACTGCGCCCGGATCGAATGGAGGTCGCCGATCAGCTTCGCCTTGCCGATCGTGTGCACGGCGTTGTCGTAGAGCACGCTGTAGTGCCGCTGGTGGCCGGTGGCGAGCAGCTTGCCGGTCTCCCGCGAGACGCGGCTCATCTCCTTGCACTCGTGGATCGAGTGGCCCATCAGCTTCTCGGTGAGCACGTGCTTGCCGGCCCGCATCGCCTTGATCGCCGCCTCGGCGTGGAGGTGGAGGGGCAGGGCGATGACCACCGCCTCGATATCGTCGTCCGCGAGCAGCTCCTCGTAGGCCCCGTAGACCTTCACCTGCCTGCGGCCCTCGTCCTCGCTCGACCACTTGTACTTCGCCATCAGGCCGGGCCGGGCGGTGTAGGCGCTGGGGCTGGAGACGTCGCCGTGGAAGGCGCGGAAGACGTTGTAGGGGCGGATGTCGGCGATCGCGACCACGTTCATGTAGTCCGGATTGTGGGCGCCGAGGAGCACGCTCCCCTCGTCGCCGGTGCCGAGCACGCCCACCCGCAGTGGATTGCCGACGCTCTTGCCGTAGCCGAAGTAGATCGAGCCCAGGCCCGCGCCGCCGGCGAGCCCAGCCGCCAGCGTGCCGGTGAGGAAGTCACGGCGGGTGACGTTGATCGCGTCGGAGAAGTTCTCCCTGCCGATCGCCTTCTGCTGTTCCGTCAGGTTCATCGCATCATCTCCCGTGCGTTTCGTCGGCCCGGCAGCAGCCGGCCAGAGGACAGAGGTTTCCCAGGTATTTCTTGAGGAAGAAGTCGAGGCCGCTCCAGCCGCCGGTCGGCAGCGCGGCGATCGCCAGGAGCGCGGCGAGTTCCACCCACTGGTTGAACGTGGCCTGGGCGCCGGGCACCCAGAACGGCTGCGACGCGATCACGCTGGCCAGGAAGCAGGCGGCGCCCATGGCGTTGAATTTCACGAGGAACCCGAGCACCAGGCAGGCGCCGATCGTCACCAGCGACCAGCTGACGAACCGGTCGGCCTTCCAGAGCGACGAGGGCTCGGCCACCGCGGCCAGCCGCCGTCGCTCGGCCGGTGACCGGGGCGCATCCCATTCGGCCACGAGCTTCGTGCCGATCGCCGCGGCGTCCTTCATCCAGCCGGAGGCCTGGGCTCCGAGTTCCTTTCGCTTCTTCGCCACGCGGTCGCGGGCGAAGGGGATCTGAGTCGCCGCCGGCGACCTCTCCATCGCCGCCAGCCGCTCGCTCTCGAGCCGGAAAATCGTCAGATCCTCCGCGCTGGCGGCGACCAGTTCGTCGAGTTCGGCACGGGCCTGCTCCAGCAGCTTCTCGGCGTCGGCCCGGCCGGCCGCGTCGAGCGGGACGACCTTCTGCCGATCAGCCAGCAGCTTCTGCCACGACGCCACGACCGACTCCCTCCACGCCTTCGCCGCCTCGGCGGCCGACCGCGGGTCGACCCGGCCGAGCGTGCCCGACCAGTCGCCGGTTTGCGGCAGCGACGAGCGGTAGAGATCGGCCCACGGGCCGACCGCCGCCTTGCGGAAGCCGGCGCTCGACCAGTCTGGATCACGGAGGTGGCTGAGGCCCTCCAGGAAGAAGTGCATCCCGACGACGATCCGCAGGAACGCGAGGGCGGCGACGGCCAGCAGTGAGGAGCGCATGGAGCAACCGGAGTCGGAGGGAACGGGACCGCTGCCCGGGGTCTCCGGATCGCGGCCTGCGGCGTGTGAAGGACGGTCGCTGCCGACCGCGCAGCGAAGGAGCGGGCGGGCCATCGGACGACCCACCCCACTCATATTTGACTCACGAAACCGGACGACGGCAAGCCGACGGCCGCCGCCCGGCTTGCCAAATCGGCGATCCGCGGGTGAAAACCTCGGCATGCGAATCGTTCTGTGCTATCCCGTCGAGGCCGGCCACCTGGCCCGGATCAGGTCGGTCGTGCCCGACGCCGAACTGGTCGACGCCGGCCAGGAGCGGGTCGCCCTGGAACTGCCGCGGGCCGACATCTTCTGCGGCCACCCCAAGGTGCCCGTTCCCTGGGACGCGGTCGTGGCCACGGGCCGGCTGCGGTGGATCCAGTCGTCGGCGGCGGGGCTCGACCACTGCCTCGTGCCCGCCGTGGTGGGCTCCGACATCATCGTGACGAGCGCCTCGGGGGTGCTGGCCGACCAGGTCGCGGAGCACGGGCTCGGCCTGGCCATCGCGTGCACCCGGCGGATCCCCCTCTTCCTCGAGCAGCAGCGGCGGCAGGAGTTCGTCCGGCGGCCCACCCGCGACCTGACCGACGCCACGGTCGGCATCGTGGGCCTCGGAGGCGTCGGCCGCAGGCTCGTCGACGTGCTCGCCCCCTTCCGCGTGCGGATCGTGGCCACCGACTACTTTCCCGTCCGCAAGCCCGCCGCCGTCGAGCGGCTCGGCGGACCGGAGACGCTGCCGGAGGTGCTTGCCGAGGCGGATATCCTCTTCCTCTGCGCACCGCTCACCCCCCGCACCCGCGGCATGATCGGCGCCGCGGAAATCGCGCGGCTGAAGCGGGGCGCGATCCTCGTCAACATGGCCCGCGGCCCGCTCGTCGACGAGAACGCGCTCGTCGACGCCCTCGAAAGCGGCCATCTCGACTCCGCCGCCCTCGACGTCACGCCGAAGGAGCCGCCGCCCCCCGAGAGCCGTCTCTGGACGGCGCCGCGACTGCTCATCACGCCCCATGTCGCCGGGCAGTCGGACCGCCGAATCGATGCGATGACCGACTTTTTCTGCGATAATCTCCGGCGGTACCTCGCGGGACGGCCCCTGCGCAACGTCGTGGACAAGACCCTCGGTTTTCCGGAGCCCCCCGCCGCGGGTGGCGGAGCATGATGTTCGACCCGCAGAGCCCCAACACGACGATCTTCCAGGAGGGCCGGCCCACGCTCTCCGTCAGCGGCGAGGTCGGCAGCCGCTGCCCGGACGAACTGCTCTCCCGCTACGGCGAGATCCTCGGCGCCGGCCGGCTCAACTGGACCGAATACCACGCGCTCACCCGGCGGCTCGGGGCCGGAGGGCAGGGGGTCGTCTACCTGACGGAGCGGCGCGGCACCGACAACTTCGCGCTGCCCGTGGCGCTCAAGATCTTCTCCCCCGAGCGGTACGAGTCGGAGGCCCACTACGACGAGGGCATGAACCGGATCGCCACGGTCGCCTCGCAGGTCGCCCAGATCCAGCAGGACAACCTGATCGACGTGCACAACTTCGTCGAGCAGCGGCGGATCCGCATCATGGAGATGGAGTGGATCGACGGCTACGACCTGTCGCGGCTGCTCACCCCCGACATCCTGGCCCGTACCCGGGCCAGCGTGGACGACGACCGCTGGCTGCACCTCAACAACGTGATCGTCACGGCGGGCCCCCAGCAGTCGCGGCTCAAGCCCGGCGTGGCGATCGCGATCGTCCGCGAGTGCCTGGCCGCCCTGGCCGCCCTGCATCGCGAGGGGATCGTCCACGGCGACGTGAAGAGTTCCAACATCATGGTCAAGCGGACGGGCAACGCGAAGATCATCGACATCGGTTCGGCGATCGCGCTCGACGACATGCCACCCAACCGCACCTGCACCCCCTCCTACGCCGCTCCCGAGGTGCTCGAGGGACGGGAGAACACGCCGCGGTCCGACCTCGCGAGCCTCGGCTACGTGCTCATCGAGATGCTTTCCGGCCTGCCCCCGTTCGCGGGACTGCAGTCCTATCGCGACCTCCTGGAGGCCAAGCGGTCGCTCGCCCAGCGGCTGCCGCAGATCCTGCCGGCCGAGGTGACCTGCAACGAGCTGCTCATGAACTTCTGCCGCGGGCTGATCGCCGCCGACCCCGCCCGCCGGTTCCTGAGCGCCGAGGACGCCGACCTCGTGAAGGAGGGCGCGGCGAGCTTCCACCGGCAGCTGATCGTGGGCGGCCTCGCGAGCGAGTACGACAACGAGATCCGCGCCTGGCTGGAACTGCTCGAATAGGCAAGGACGCGGCGGGCGGAACGTGACCGGGGCGAGCCTCAGCGGAGCCGGCCGTAGGCCAGCCGCATGAGCGCCGTCACCGAGGCCGGCGCGAGCCGCTTCAGCCGCCAGATCCAGCGTGCCGTGCCGCCGACGACGACGTAGCGGCGATCGCGGCGCGCGGCGGCCAGCACCCGGTCGGCGATCGCCTCCGACGTCCACCACGAGCCCTCCATCCGCCGCGACGCCTCCCGGGCCGCGACCGCCGACGTGAAGTGCCAGGTATCGAGCAGGCCGGACCGGAAGAACCCCGGGCAGACGATGGTGACACCGGGCCGGCCCGGCGGGGATTCGGCGGCGATCGACTCGGACAACGCGATCACCCCCGCCTTGCTCGCCGAGTAGGCGGCCAGCGCCGCGGGGGCGATGATGCCGGCGATCGACGCGACGTTGACGAGCTGCGAGCGGCCGGGATGGCTGCGCAGCCAGGGCACGAACGTCTCGCACCCCAGGGCCGTGCCGACGAGGTTGGTGTCGATCACGCGGCGCCACTGCGCGTCGGGGAGCGTGCCGACCGGGCCGGCGGCTCCCACCCCGGCGCTGTTGACGAGGAGGTCGCACGTCGGCCAGTCGTCCCGCAGCCGGCCGTGCAGCCGCCGCCAGGCGTCGCCGTCACGAACGTCGAATGCCTCCACGACCGCCTGGCCGCCGTGGCTGCGGGCCAGTTCGGCCACGCCGTCGCATCCGTCCGCGGCCGCGGGCAGGTCGACCAGCGCGAGCCGCCAGCCGGACCGGGCGAGCGCCGCGGCCACCGCACGTCCCAGGCCGCTGGCGGCACCGGTGATCACCGCCGTGCCGGGATCGGGCAGGCGACGCACGGGCACGGCCTCTTTCAATGGTGGGACCTTCGGACTGCGGTTTTCGGGGCGAGGACTTCGGGGCGAGGACTTCAGGAGGATGTCCTTGGTACTAGCCCTCGGCCCAGGTCTTCGGGGCCGGTGTCGCGATGACGGCCGCCGCGGCGGCGCACGACGAGAGACACGGCAGCGAGGGTGACGGGACTCGAACCCGCGGCCTCCAACGTGACAGGCTGGCGCTCTAACCAACTGAGCTACACCCCCGTGCGTGGGTGCCGGCCAGGGCCGACATCCTCCGGGACGTGCCGTGAACCGGGAGTATAGCCTGTTTCCCGCCGCGCAAACAGAGCCGGGCATCCGTCGGCTCGAAGCGTCAGAAAATGCCGCGGCTCGGATCGAACCCCTTCCGCTCGGCCAGTTCGAAGTCCTGCCGTGCCTGCTCCTCGAGCCCCACGGCCCGGCAGGCCAGCGCCCGGTGGTGCAGCATCACGGCCAGGGCGTGGTCCAGCGCCCGCACGCGGCAGGCGAGGTCCACCGGGTCGATGCGGCCCGACAGGAGCGAGAGCCGCCGGCGAGCCTGCTGCAGCCCGCTGATCGCCTCGTTGAGCTGATCGACCGCCTCGCGGTGCCTGCCGACGAGATGCAGCAGGTAGCCGCGGGTGTCGACCAGTTCGGGCGCCGGCTCGGTGCCGCCGGCGATCGCGCGGTCGATGTCCTCGAGCGCCGCGGGCAGGTCGCGGCCCACGAGGGCCCGGATGTAGGCCCGGTGGTTGAGGGCTTCGGGATCGTTGGGGGACGACAGGCTCACGACCATCTCGGCGTCGGCCAGCGCCGCATCGGGCCGTTCGAGGACGACATTGGCGAGAGCCCGCACCCGCCACGGCCGCACCGCCGTCGGCGCGATCTCCGCGGCCCGCGTCGAGTCGTCCACCGCGCCCGTCGCGTCCCGGTGTTCGAGCCGGAGCATCGCCCGCGCGCACAGCAGGTCCGCGTCGTCCCCGTGCCAGCGGAGCGCCCGGCCGAGCCCGGTGATCGCGCCGCGGATGTCGCCGTCCGCCTCGCACCCCGCCGCCTGCTCGAGCGACCACTGGACCACCGCCTGCCGGATGGCCGGCATGATGGCCGGCAGCAGGACCGCCGGCAGCAGGACCGCGAGCACGCCGAGCACGACCCAGCGTTTCCGCGTGGCCGTCGGCCGCGGCCCGGGCTGGTGGCGGGCGGGGCCGATCAGCGGCCGCGCCGGGCCGCCGACAGGCAGCTGGTCGCGAGCCGGATCGCCGCCGTCGAACTCGGGCGGAATCGGAAAGCCGTGTCGGTCGTATCGCATCACGCCGTCCGCCCAGGCCAGGCACCCATGAGGACCGCGCGGCCTGTCAGGCCCGGCCCTTGACCGAGGGCCATCGGCCCCGAACGCCGGGCCGCGCTGGAATCGCATCACCCGCACCGTCCCATCGTAATCGCCCCGGCATCACCCGGCCAATTTTTCCGCGAGGTCCGCTCCAGGCTGTCGGCGAGGCCCGCTCCCGACATCCCGCCCCCGCTCTGGCTCGCGCCCGATGCAGCACGGCCGCAGCGATTTGACGGCCGCCGCTGAGGTGGCGTAACGTCTCGGACGTCCGACCGCACCACAGCCGGGAGTCTCGCGATGCCGCTCTTCGAGATCGAGACCGTGGCCCACATCATCATCTCGTGGGCCGCCGACGAGCAGGCCGCGGCGGCCGTCGTGGAGGACGCCTACCCGGGCGAGCGGATCGTGCGGCTCACCCGCCGGCCCCGCGACACGTGGGTGATCTCCAAGGCGGCCCTGGGCATCACCGCTTCGCGGGCCGACCCATGCAACACCGCCCGCGACTGCCTCGCCCGCGCGCAGGGCGACAAACTGCACGCCATCCGTCTCTACATGCAGGAGACAGGCGACGACCTCGATCACGCCCGCAAGGTGATCGAGTCGAACGTGGTCATGGGCTGGTGATCGGCGTCACGGACCGGTGAGCGGACCGGCGGCAGCCTGCTCGAAGGAGACGGGGCGGACGGCACCCGTCGCCGGGGTCGGCACGGCACCAGGCTCGTGGGCGAGGATCGTGCTGCTGGGCCGATAGCTGCCCGTATCGAAGGGGCGGTAGCCCGGGTCGGGGCGGCGGACGGGCTGCTGCATCGTCGGCTGCGGCAGCAGGCCGGGCGCGGCAGGCGGCGCGAGGGGGGCGGCGGCGGGCTGGGCTCCGGCCGGAAGCGCCGCATCCGGAGGCGGAAACGCGGCATCGGCTGGCGGCTGACCGTAGGCAGCCGGGGCCGCGGGCGTGGCACCCCCCGCCGAGAATCGGCTGGCGGATTGCGCGCCGTAGCGGCCGCCGACGGCGGCCGCGGCCCCGTCGGCCATTGCGGCTGACGTCATGCCCGCTGACGTCATGCCCGTCATCGCCCCGCCGCCAGGCGGCATTCCAGTCGCGGGCATTCCTCCCGGAGCGGCCCCTGCAGGCAGCCCCGCAGCAGCCGGCGGCTCCCCTCCGGCGGCAGACGAGAAGTTCGAATAACCCGTCGCTGCGGACGCATCGGCGGTGCGGTAGGCCGGACCTGCCACAGGCGGCGTCGCGGTCTGGGATGCGAAGGCCGGGGACGAGGCCTGCGGCCCGAGCGACGCGGCGGCCGGAGGGGCGACGGGATTGGAGAGCGGCGCGATCGGGGGGAGCGGCTGGCCCGGCGGCGGAATCGTCTCGCCGGCCAGGGTGGCGTACGGCCCCGTCTGGGCGGTGGCCCCGACCTGCGGCTGAGCGGCCGGAGCGGCGGTCGAAGCGGGTGGTGCGGAACCGTAGACCACCGGGCCGATCGATGTCGCCACCTGCGTGGCGGGTCCGCTGCCGGCGGCGTTCGAACCGGTGACCACGTACCCGTTGGGCGTCGAGGTGGTGGGATAGGGGCTGTTCGTCTCGGAGGGCTTCTTGGCGTCCGAGGAAAAGGTCGGGGCAGCGGCGAGTTTCGCGGCGTCACCACCGCCGGCGCTACCGCCGAACTTCCACCACGAAGGCTTCGTCATCGACATGCCGCTCTGGCAGCCGGTCGCTGCGAACGAGCAGGCCATGAGGGTGGCCACCGCGAGCCGGCCGCCGGTGATGCGCCGCAGATCCGGGCGGCAATCCCGCCCCATATCGCCGCAGACGCCGTCGATGGATCGTATGACAGTCATGCAAATTGCCTCCCGGCGTCGTGCGACGCTGCCGAAAGTATCGGTCAGCCGCCTCGGGGGGAAATAGGGTTTGGCGCGAAAAAAAGTCAACGCCAACACCCCGGATCCTCCGCCGACGAAGCCTCGGGGGGATGGGCAACCGGCTGCGACTGGGGACCGATGCTGCCGAGCATGCTGCCGACGATCACGATCGGCATCGGCCGCGCGAAGGCTCCCGCTCGGGCCGCCGTTCAACGGCGGCCGCACGCCGCCCGCCGCGCCGCGTTGCAGCGTGCCGGACCCGGAGGCCGCGCGGCCACAACGGCCGCACCTGCCCGGCCGTTACTTCTTGATCGACGCGTACCGCTTCGACACCGCATCCCAGTCGATCACGTTGTAGAACGCGTTGACATAGTCGGCGCGACGGTTCTGGTAGAGCAGGTAGTAGGCGTGCTCCCAGACGTCGATGCCCAGCAGCGGCGTGTTGCCGTGCATGATCGGGCTGTCCTGGTTGGCGGTGCTCTCGATGAGCAGCTTGCCGTGCGGGTCGGCGGAGAGCCACGCCCAGCCACTGCCGAACCGCTTCATGGCGGCGTCAGACAACGCCTCCTTGAACTTGTCGAATCCGCCGAACACGCTTCGGATCGCCTCGCCGAGGTGCCCCGCCGGCTCGCCGCCCTTGCCCTTGCCGAGCGACTCCCAGAAGAGCGAGTGATTGGCGTGGCCGCCGCCGTTGTTGCGGACCACGGTGCGGATCGCCTCGGGCACCTTCTCCAGGTCGGCGATCAGCTTTTCCACGGGCAACTCGGCCAGGGCGGGATGCGACTCGAGGGCCTTGTTCACGTTGGTGACGTAGGCGGCGTGGTGCTTGTCATGGTGGATCTCCATCGTGCGGGCGTCGATGGAGGGCTCGAGGGCGTCGAAGGCGTAGGGCAGCTTGGGGAGTGTGTAGGCCATGGCGTGACGTCTCCGGTGGTCGGTGGGTTCGCGAGAGCGGGATGGTACCGCAGCACGCCGACCGCGGCAAATGGCAGGGCGGCCGACTCTGCCGAACCTGCGGGGCGTGCGTCCTGACCTGCCTGCCGGCGCGGCACTGAATCCGTCGCCCGACGTTGGCCGAATTCCCCCAAAGCGGTTCGACCTATTGGTGCGGCAAGGATGCCCGCCACGGACCGCGCGGGGTCTGCGGATCCTGCGGCCTTCGGGACGGAATCTGCCCCCATGTCGCTCGCCGTCAGCCAGCGCCGCGATCAACGCCGGCGGCTGGCGCTCTCCTGGAGCCGCCCCGGCTCCGAGTCGTCGTCACCCTCCCCCGAGCCACGGCAGCTGGCCGACTACGCCCCCGACGCGCTGCCGGAGCGGCAGCCGGCGCTCGCGACACTTGTGCCCACGGGGCTCGGCGGGCTGGCCCTCGCCGCCGGCGGCATCCTGGCACTGATGGCGGCGGCCATCGGCATCGGTCTGTGGGAGACCGTCACCGGCGACCGTCCACTCGCGCCGGCAGGCGGACGGTTCGCCGCGACGCTCGCGGCCGTTCACGAGTGCCTCGACATCCGCTCGTTCCTGTCGCTGGCCGGCTGGCTGTCGCAGGTCTGCCTCGTCGTCGCGACCGCCGCCGCGCTCGTCGTGCGGCTCATGCGGCGGCACCGGCGCGACGACTTCCGCGGCCGCTACCGGGCCTGGGGCTGGCTCGCGGGGCTCTTCACGATCACCGCCTGTGCGGCGCAGGCGCCGATCGGCAGGGTCTGGGCCGCGATCCTCTGCGACGCCACGGGCCTCACGCTCGGCCCCGCCGGCCTGGGATGGTGGGTGCTGGCGGCCGGCATCGCCTACACCGGGGTCTGCCTGTGGGCCGTCCTGCCGCTTCACGAGCGGGCCGCCACGGCGACTTGGCTGTTCCTCGGCATGGCCGCCTGGGCGATCGCGGCGGGCTGCAGCTGGATGGGTGCGGGTCGGGAGTCGTGGCTCGTGATCGGCAATGCGGCGTGGATGGCCGGAGCGGCACTGACGGCGATCGCGATGTTGGCCGCGGCCCGCTCGGTGATCCGGGAGGTCCGCGGCCTGCCTGCCCGCCAGCCAGCCCGCAGGCAGGCGGCCGACGCGACGGCCGCGAAGCAGGCCGCCGAGGCGGTGGCGGACGACGCTTCCACGCGGCCCGCTCGCGGTGACGACGAGGATGCCGCCGGCCAGCTGACGGCCTACGTGGACGGCTCCGCGGCGGACGAGGACGGGGAAGGCCGCCACCTCTCCAAGGCGGAGCGGAAGCGGCTGCGGAAACTCGCCCGCATGAATCGGGCGGCGTGAACGCTTTGACGTCCGCCGAGGTCTGGCCGATAGTGCCGTGGCCAGACCGTCCGGATCGAGCCGTCGGAGACGCAGCATGACCGTCCGCACCCGTTTCGCCCCCAGCCCCACGGGCTACCTGCACATCGGGGGCGTCCGCACGGCGCTGTTCAACTGGCTCTTCGCCCGGCAGCGCGGCGGCCAGTTCATCCTGCGGATCGACGACACCGACGTGGCGCGAAACGTCGAGGAGGCGCTGCAGCCGATCCTGTCGGGACTGAAGTGGCTGGGCATCGACTGGGACGAGGGGCCCGGCGTGGGCGGCCCGCACGCGCCCTACTTCCAGTCGCAGCGGGCGGACCGTCATCGCGCCGCCGTCGAGCGGCTGCTGGCGTCGGGCCACGCCTACCGCGACTTCGCCACGCCCGCCGAGCTCGACGAGGAGCGGAAGGCCGCGCAGGCGGCCGGCAGGCCGTTCCTCTACAGCCGGCGGTTCGCCGCGTTCACCGCCGCCGACGCCGCCCGGTTCGCCGCCGAGGGGCGGCAGAGCGTGGTGCGGCTGAAGATGCCGCGGGAGTCGGCGCTCGTGATCGACGACGCCGTCCGCGGCCGCGTCGAGTTCGCCTGGGACCGCGAGCAGGACCACGTCATCCAGCGGGCCGACGGCTCCTGCCTCTACCACCTCGCCAGCGTGGTCGACGACCACGACCTGGAGATCACGCACGTCATCCGGGCCGAGGAACACCTCTCCAACACGCCGCGGCAGGCGTTCATCGCCCTGTCGCTCGGCTACCCGCTCCCCGCCTACGCCCACCTGCCACTCGTGGCGGAGCCGGGCAGCCGCACGAAGCTCAGCAAGCGGAAGCTCGCGCAGTACCTCAAGAACCCCGACTTCAAGCAGGTGGCCGAGCACGGCACCCGGATCGCGGAACGGATCGGCCTGACGGCCGACGCCGACACGTTCAACCCCGTGATCGTCGACTTCTACCGGGAGGTCGGCTACCTGCCCTGGGCCATCGACAACTACCTCGCGCTCCTCGGCTGGTCGTACGACGACAAGACCGAGTTCTTCTCCCGCGACGAGCTGGTCAGGCACTTCACGCTCGAGCGGATCAATTCTTCGCCGGCGAGCTTCGACCCGAAGAAGCTCTGGGCGGTGCAGGACCACTACATGCACGCCCTCTCCGTCGACGAGAAGCTGGCCTTCATGCTCCCCTTTCTCGTGAAGGCGAAGCTCGTCGCCGACCCGGTGCCGGCGGAGGCGGCCGCGACCGTGCGGCGGGTGATCGAGGCGTCGGGCGACAGGCTCAAGGTGGGGGGCGACGTCCTCGCCTACGCCGACTTCTTCCTGGTGGACGAGCCGCCGCTCGACCCTGCCGCCGTGACGCAGAGGCTCGAGAAGCCCGGGGTGCGCGGCCTGCTGGCGGGGTATGCCGCGGAACTGCGGAAGACCGACCCATTCGATCCCGGTCCGCTCGAGGAGGCGCTCAAGCGCGTGGTCGAGACGGCCGGCGTGAAGGCGGGGGATCTCGTGCACGCCGTCCGGGTTGCCGTCACGGGCAAGACGGTGGGACCGGGGCTCTACGACTGTCTCGCCATCCTCGGCCGGGAGCGGTCGCTCACCCGGATCGAGCGGGCGCTGCCGCTGGCGGGCTGAGCGGTGAAGGCGGGCAAGCCCTGCCGGTCGGCGGAAAAAGTGGGGCCGCGCTGCGGGCGGCCTGCCGAACTCCCCCCCATCCCCGCACCGAGCCGAGGATCGTCGTGCGCTCTCACGCGCCCACCGAACACCGCCGTGGCAGAACCGACGTCGCGGCCGCCCTGCTGGCCGCCGCGCTGACGGCGGCCGCCTGCTGGCAGCCGTGCCGCACCCGGGCCGCGGAGCCGGGCGACCTCGGCACCGATCGCGACGCGTTCACGCCCAACACCCACACCGTCGCGCCCGGGACCGTTCTGTGGGAGGGCTCGCACGTCTACATCGACAACCAGTTCGGCAAGCCGACGAACAACTATCCGGAGCTGCTGGTGCGGGTCGGCGCCAAGGATTGGCTCGAGTGGCGGTTCGGCGTGAATTACGGCGTCGGCTCCCAGGGCAACATCGTGACCAGCGTCGAGGTGGGGGAGGGGCAGCTGCTCGGCCGCAGCCTCTACGAGTCGAGCCTGCTCTACGGGTTCAAGGCCGACATCTCCGACCAGCAGGGCTGGCTGCCGGAGAGTTGCTTCATCATGGAGGCGTCGACACCGACCTCCGGGGACGTGTTCGGCACGGTGCCCGTGGCGACGGGCGTCTGCGGCTGGGAGCTGCCCGGCGGCTGCCGGCTCGACGCCGCGGTCCGCTACGCCTACTCCGAGGTCCGGCTCGGCTGGGTCGACCGCTGGAGCCCGTCGGTCATCCTTCGCGTCCCGGTCACGGACCGCTTCGAGGTCCATGCGGAGTATTTCGACACGTTCACCCAGCGGCACGTCGTCGAAAAGAACCGTGCCTTCTTCAGCCCCGGCATGCACTACCTGCTGACGAAGCGGCTCGAGATCGGCGTCCGCGTCGGCTGGGGAGTCACCGCGTCCGCCGCCCCGTTCTTTTCCGACGCCGGCTTTGGCTGGCGGTGGTGACGCCGGCCCGAAACACGAGGGCCATGCGCGGCCCCCGACCACCGGCCGACCGCGGCAGCGATCCGCACGCCGGTCATGATACGCTGCGTGCGGCGGCCCGCGGCCGCCACGTCCCTCGGGCTCTCCCTCGGGCTCCTTGACGCGGCACGATTCGGCGCACGCGCGGGCACGCGCAGGCCGACACGGACCGCCACAGGCCGATCATGCAAGAAGCGATCCTGACGTCGGCCGCCATCCACCGCGCGGTCTGGCTCGGCGGATGCTGGATCGCACTGGCCGCAGCCTGGGCGGCCGCCTGCACCTGGGGCGACCGCGACGCCCGCTATGTCTTTGGCGCGCAGACCCGCTGGCCGCTGGTCATGGTGGCGCCCGGCGTGGGCCTGCTCATATCCGGGACCCTGCTGGGATTCGCCTGGCTGCCCGCTCTCGTCGCCGCGCTCGCGGGCATCGCCACCGCATACCTGCGGCACAGGGAATCGACCGTCTCGCCCCCGCACCGGCTCCTCACCGCCCACCGGGCGCGGGGCCTGTTGCGGGCGGCGACGAGGCGGCGGGCGGCCCGCGGCCCCGCGGCCGCACCACCGGCGGCCGCGGGGCATGGCGACGACGGCGGCGTGGTGCTGCTGCGGAGCGACGGCACACCGGCGGACGCACCGCCCCCCGGCCGCCGACACCGGCAGGCCGCCGGCGCGGCCCGGGCCACCCGCGACGTCGTGGCGGAGGCGGTCTCGGCCCGGGCCACCCGCCTGCAGATCGACACGCGGTCGGACGGCCGGGCCAGGGTGCGGTTCGAAATCGACGGTTTCTGGAGGACCCACGCGCGGTTCGGCGGACCGGAGGGCGACGGCATGGCCGCGGCGTTTCGCGGACTCGCGGGGCTGTCGCGGGACGGACGCCGGCGGCGCCGCACGGGCTTCGGCGCGATCGTCGCGGGACGCACGGTCGAGTTCCGCGGCAGTGCCGAGTCCAGACCCCGCGGCCTGCGGATGACGTTCGAGATCCTCGATCCGGACGCCCACTGCGGCCGGCACGACTTTCGCGGCGGCCTCGACGGCACGGGGCTGTCGCGCCAGGCCTGCGAGGCGGTCCGTGCGATCGTGCAGCAGCCCCGCGGTGGGCTCGTCGTCTGCGGCCCCGCCCGCTCGGGCAGGACCACGACCGCCTACGCGGTGATCGCGGAGATCGATCCCCGGGTGCATCCGATCGTCACGGTCGAGGAGTCGATCGCCGCCCGGATCGAGGACGTCACCCAGACGGCCGTGGATCCGCCGCGGGGCCTGACGGCGGCGCGGCTGCTCACCGGCATCCGGCCGGGCGATGCGTCCGCCATCCTGCTCGACGGCATCCGTGACCGGAAGACCGCGGATGCCGCGGTGCGTGCCGCCTGCGACACCACCGTGGTGGCGACCCTCGAGGCCGAAGATGCGGCCGACGCGGTCATGCGGCTGCTCGCGCTCGGCGTCGATCCGCGGACGCTCGGCACGGCCGTGGCCGGTGTCCTCGCACAGCGACTCGTCCGCGTCCTCTGCGACCAGTGCCGGGTGGCCGCGGCCACGCCGCGGGATTTTCTGCGGAGGCTGCCCGACCACGACGACGGGGATCTCGTGATCTTCACGCGTGGCAGGAGCGGCTGCCCGGCCTGCCATGGGAGGGGCTACCGCGGCCGCGTGCCCGTGTACGAACTGCTGCTCGTCGACGAGCCGCTCCGGGACCTGCTGGCCGACCGGCCGACCCGCGGCCGCATCCGCACGCAGGCCCGCCGCTCGGGCATGCGCACGATGCGAGAGTCGGCCATCGCGTTGGTCGCCAGCGGCGTCACGAGCGTGAAGGAAATCGTCCGCGTCGTCCCCTGATCTCCCGGATTCCCGACACGTGCCGCCCCCGCCGCTCGCCATGACCGTCCTCTCCCTCTGCGGCGACCTCGCCGTCGCGGCGATCGTCTGCGCCGGCCTCGTCCTCGGCACCCGGGCCGGCCTGTTCCGCGGCACGGTGGCGGCGATGCTCGCGATCGCGGCGCTGGTCCTGCCGCTCGCGCTGGCGGGCCCCGTGGCCGATCTCCTCGTCGTCCTGGAGGTGCCGCGTCGGTTCGCGCTCGGCACCGCCCATGCGGTGCTCGTGGCGGCGCTGGTCTGGGCAATGCTGCGGCTGGGGCGGGCGACGTGTGGGCGGCCGCCGCAGCTCCCGCCGATGGCCGACGCCATCGGCGGCGGCGTCTGCGGCGCCACGGCGGCCGTCATGGTCGCCGGCACGGCGCTCGTCGCCTGGTCGATCCTGCCGGTCCCGGACCGGCTGCGGATCGACCCCGCCGAGATGTGGTTCGACGCGGGGACGGCCGCGCTCACGATCTTCGCCCGGTCCGCCGCGGGCGACGAGGAGGCGCGTGCGGTGCTGCTCGAGGGCGAGCCCCGCGCGGCGGGCCGGACCCCCGGCGACCGCCGCGCGAGCGAGACCTTCGTCGACGCCGACGGCGACGGCCGGCACGACGACGACGAGGCGTATCTCGACGCCGACGACAACCGCGTCTTCAGCCAGCGCGTGCTCTTCAGAGACATCGACGCCGACGGCCGTCGCGCCGTCGGCCTCCTCGAACGCTACCGGCTCGGCCGCTGGGATCGCGTCACGGCCATCCCGGACGAGAACGCGGTCCGTCGCGGCCTCCCGCCCGCGCCATGACGGCCGGCCTTGCCCGCCGCTGGGCCACCGATACATTCCTGGCTTCCCGCCCGCGGGCGGCCCGTCACCCGGAAGGATCCCACGCCATGCCGCTGCTCGTCGTCGGAAGCGTCGCCCTCGATTGCATCGAAACACCGACGGCGAAGCGCGACGACGTGCTCGGCGGCTCGGCCGTCTTCTTCTCCTACGCCGCCAGCTTCTTCTCCCCCGTGCGGATGATCGGCGCGGTGGGGGAGGACTGGCCACGCGAGCACACGGGGCTGCTCGAGCGCCGGGGCATCGACACCTCCGGCCTGCAGACGATCCCGGGCGGGCGGACGTTCCGCTGGCGGGGCCGCTACCTGCCCAACATGAACGACCGCGAGACGCTCGAAGTGCACCTCAACGTGCTCGGGGAGTTCCAGCCGAAGCTGCAGGCCCCGCACCGCGACTGCCGGTTCCTCTTCCTGGGCAACGCCTCGCCGGCGGTGCAGCTCGGCGTGCTCGACCAGGCCACGGGCGCCGAGCTCACCGTCGCCGACACGATGGATCTGTGGATCAACATCCAGCGGGACGAGTTGAACCAACTGCTGCGGCGGATCGACGGCCTGGTGCTCAACGACTCCGAGGCGAAGCTGCTGGCGGACGACGAGAATCTGGTGCGGGCCGGCCGGGCCGTGCTGGCCATGGGGCCGAAGTTCGTCGTGATCAAGAAGGGAGAGCATGGGGCGATGTTCTTCAGCGAGCACGAGATGTACGTGATGCCCGCGTATCCGACGCCGACCGTGGTCGACCCGACAGGTGCCGGCGACAGCTTCGCCGGCGGCATGATGGGGCACCTCGCCGCCCTCGGCCGGTTCGACCCCGAGGCGCTCAAGCAGGCCCTGGCATACGGCGTGGTGACGGCCAGCTTCACGGTCGAGGACTTCAGCCTCGACCGGCTGGCCGCGATCGACCGGCACGACCTCGACCGGCGGCTGGCCGAGTATCGGCAGATGCTCAGCTTCTAGCTACACGTGGAAAAAGCCATCCATGGCCTTTTTCCACTTGGGCCGGTCGGTGGGAATGCCGAGGATTCCCACGACCGGCGGCATCGCGTCCGGCGATGCCACGCGCTGGCTGGACTGTGCGTGGCTGTACGTGGAAAAAGCCATCCATGGCCTTTTTCCACTTGGGCCGGTCGGTGGGAATGCCGAGGATTCCCACGACCGGCGGCATCGCGTCCGGCGATGCCACGAACTGGCTGGGCCGTGATCGCCTCCACGTGGAAAAAGCCCTCCCTGGCCTTTTTTTCCTGTCGCCGCGGCCGTCGCCCAGCCTCCTGAACGGCCGTTCACAAAAACCTCTTGCCACGCCCTCCTCGAGCCGATAGTATACCCACGTTCAGTATACGTTTCCGCGGCGACTCGCTCGATTCATGGTGGCGATGCAACCACCCCGACGATGTGCCGGGAAATGCGGGAGGCAGGCGTCATGGTCGTGGCAGCAGCAGGAGCGAACGGACGGATGGCAAAGGCAGCGAAGTCGGATGCGGGCAAGGCGGAAGACAAGGCCGAGACGGGCAAGGCGGCCGGTCAGGCGGGGCGGGCTGGCGGGAAGGCTCGGGCCAATGGCGCCGCGGCCTCGTTCCTCGACGGCAACCCGCAGTTGAGGGGCGCGCTCGCCCAGATCGAGAAGGAGTTCGGCGAGGGCTCGATCATGCCTCTGGGCAGCAACGCCCCGGCGCCGATCGAGGGCATCTCGAGCGGCAGCCTCTCCGTCGACCTCGCGCTGGGCGGCAAGGGATTCCCCCGCGGCCGCATCATCGAGGTGTTCGGGCCCGAGTCGAGCGGCAAGACGACGCTCGCCCTCCACGCCGTCGCCGCGGCCCAGCGCGCCGGCGGCATCGCCGCGTTCATCGATGCGGAGCACGCGCTCGACCCCAGCTGGGCCAAGAAGCTGGGCATCTCGCTGGAAAACCTGCTCGTGAGCCAGCCCACGAGCGGTGAGGAGGCGATGCAGATCGCCGAACTGCTGATCAAGTCGAACTCGGTCGACATCATCGTCGTCGACTCCGTGGCGGCCCTGGTGCCGCAGAAGGAACTCGACGGAGAGATCGGCGACTCGTTCGTGGGTCTGCAGGCCCGGCTGATGAGCCAGGCCATGCGCAAGCTCACCGGCGCCATCGCCAAGAGCAAGACGACCGTGATCTTCATCAATCAGATCCGGGAGAAGATCGGCGTGATGTTCGGCAGCCCCGAGACGACCCCCGGCGGACGGGCGCTCAAGTTCTACTCCTCCTGCCGAATCGACGTCCGCCGGATCGGCACGCTCAAGGACGGCGAGGACGTCGTCGGTCAGCGGGTCAAGGTGAAGGTGGTCAAGAACAAGGTGGCACCTCCGTTCCGCGTCGCCGAGTTCGACATGATGCACGCCGACGGCATCAGCGTGGAGGGTGACATCCTCGATCTCGCGATCCTCGCGAAGCTGGTCGACAAGACGGGCACGTGGCTCCGCTACGGCGACGTGCATCTCGGCCAGGGCCGGGAGAAGGCCCGGCTCTTCTTGAAGGAGAATCCGCAGGTGGCCCTGGAGATTCGCGAGAAGGTGCTCGCCAGCAAAGACGCCGTGATCGCCGTGGCCAGCGACTCTGCCGGCGGCGAGTGACCCGCGGAGCGGGCCGGCAGCGCCGGCTCGAAGCCGCACCGATTTTCCCCCTCCGCCCGCGGACAGCCGACCCAAGCGGCTGACCGCGGGCGGTTGCTTGTGCGCGGTCGGCGGATCGGAACGCGGCAGCGGTCGCGGCCTGGCGACGATCGGTCGGCGAGCGGGAAAAACGTCCGTCGCCCATCGCAAAGCGGGGCGTGTATAGTGTCGCGCTCGATTCGGGACGGTGGCACCGCCGTCCGCACCGACGTCCTCTGTTCCGGGAGCCGCCGCCCACATGAAGGCCGATGACCTCCGCGAAGCCTATCTCGTGTTCTTCCAGGGAAAGGGCTGTGTCCGTCGCCCCAGCGACGTGCTCGTGCCCCGGTGGGACCCCTCGGTGCTGTTCACGCCGGCCGGCATGAACCAGTTCAAGGATCACTTCCTCGGCAAGTGCAAGCTCGAGTTCACGCGGGCCACGACCTGCCAGAAGTGCCTGCGCACCGGCGACATCGACAACGTCGGTCGGACGCCGCGGCACCACACCTTCTTCGAGATGCTCGGCAACTTCAGCTTCGGCGACTACTTCAAGCGCGAGGCGATCCTCTGGGCGTGGGAGTTCCTCACCGCCCGCGACTGGCTCCACATCCCGCCCGAGAAGCTCTCGATCACGGTGTATCAGGACGACACCGAGGCGTACGCGATCTGGGCGGACGAGGTGGGCGTGCCCGCCGGCCGGATCACGCGGATGGGGGAGGACGACAACTTCTGGCCCGCCGGCGCACCGACCCAGGGACCCGACGGCGTCTGCGGCCCGTGCAGCGAGATCTTCTACCGCATGCCCGACGGCAGCGACGTCGAGATCTGGAACCTGGTCTTCACGCAGTTCAACCGGGTCGGATCGCCGCCGGACAACCTGCAGCCGCTTCCCAGCCGCAATATCGACACCGGCATGGGCCTGGAGAGGACCTGCGCCATGCTCCAGGGCGTCGAGAGCAACTTTCACATCGACATCCTCAGGCCCCTGGTGGAGGCCGTCGGCGAGATCTGCGGCCGCCGCTACGTGGCCGCCGATGACGACGGCCGCAGGATGCGGCGGATCGCCGACCACGTCCGGGCCTGCACGTTCGCGATCCACGAGAACGTGCTGCCGGGGAACAACGAGGAGAAATACGTCGTCAAGCGGCTCCTCCGCCGTGCCGTGCTCGACGGCCGGCAGATGGGCATGCGCGAGCCCTTCCTCCACAAGCTGCCGGGGAGCGTCGCCGACATGATGCGGAAGCCCTACCCGGAGCTCGCCGACACCGTCGACCGCGTCGCCTCGGTCATCAAGCGCGAGGAGGAGTCGTTCCTCGCCACGATCGACGGCGGCCTCGACCGCATCGAGAGGCTGTTCGCCTCGATCGGCCGCTCGGGCGGCGGCACGGTGAAGGGGAGCGAAGCCGCCGAGCTCTACACGACCTACGGCTTTCCGCCGGAGCTGCTCGAGACGCTCGCGGCCGAGCGGAACTGCAGCTTCGACTGGGAAGGCTTCCGCGCGGCGATGGAGGCGCACGGCCAGCGGTCGGGCGCCGGAGCCCGTGGCGAGGTGTTCGCGTCGGGGCCGCTCGACGCCCTCAAGAAGACGATGCACGGCTCCGAGTTCGTGGGCTACGACACGCTCGAGACCGCCGGCGAGGTGATCGGCATCATCGCTCAGGATCGGCTCTGCGAGCAGCTCCGCGAGATCGGCCACGCCGACCCGGTGACGGTCGTGCTCGACCGCACGAGCTTCTACGGCGAATCGGGCGGCCAGGTGGGCGACACGGGCGTGCTCCAGTGGCCCGGCGGCAGCTTCGAGGTGACCGACACGCAGCGGGAGGGCGGCTTCATGCTCCACCGCGGCCACCTGCGATCGGGCACGCTCGACCTCGGCCACACGGTGACGGCGCGGGTCGACCACGATCGGCGGGCCGCGCTGCGGCGGGCCCACTCCGCCACCCACCTGCTGCATGCCGCGCTCCAGCACCACCTCGGCTCGCACGCCGTCCAGCAGGGTTCGAAGGTCGATGCCGACCTGCTGCGGTTCGATTTCTCGCATACCAGCTCGATCGACCACGAGACCCTCCGCAGGATCGAGACGATGGTCAATGGGCACACGCTGGCCGCGGTGCCGGTCGGGGCGCGGCTGCTGCCGCTGGAGGAGGCCCGGCACGCGGGCGCGATGATGCTCTTCGGCGAGAAGTATCCCGACGTCGTCCGCATGGTGACGATGGACGGCGTCAGCCGGGAGCTCTGCGGCGGCACCCACGTGTCGAACACCGGCGAGATCGGCCTCGTGCGGATCGTGGCGGAGGAGAGCGTATCCGCCGGCACGCGCCGGATCACCGCGGCGACGGGCCTGCGGACGCTCGACCGCATCCGGCACGCGGAAGGACTTTTGGCGGAGGCTGCCGGCGGCCTGAAGGTGCCGGTCGCGGAGCTGCCGGCCCGGCTGGCGGCGATCACCAAGGAGCTCAAGGAACTCAAGAAGGCCAAGCCGACCGCGGCCTCCACGGCGCTCTCGGTCGACGAACTGCTCGCCGGCGCCGCCGACGTCGGGGGCACGCGGGTGGTCGTCGCCGACGCCCGTGGCGGCGATGCGTCCGCCATGCGGCAGTGCATCGATCAGCTGCGGCGCAAGGCGAGCCCGATCGCGGTGCTGCTGGGCTCGATCGAGGCCGACAAGGTGACGCTCGTGGCGGGCATCAGCCGCGAGCTCGAGGACCGGGGGCTGTCAGCAGGCGCCTGGATCAAGGACGCCGCTGGCATCGTGGGAGGGAAGGGGGGCGGCAGGGCCGACCTCGCCCAGGCGGGCGGCAAGCTCGTCGACAAGCTCCCGGACGCCCTCGAAGCGGCCCGCCGGACCATCGAGCGGCTCCTCGAGGCCTAGCAGCCCGTGGATAAAGTCGACCGCCGCTGGAGGCGGCGGCATTCGACCCAGGAAACCCTCGGCGTTTCCTGCGGTCGACTTCGTGGAAAAAGCGCACGGATGACTTTTTCCACAGCCAGCTAGCCGGCGAGTTTCTGGAGCACCGCCAGGGCGGCGTCATAGTCGGGCTCGCTGGCCACCTCCTTCACGACCTGGGCGTACTGGACCACGCCCTTGGCGTCGACCACGAACACCGCGCGGGCCAGGATCTTGAGCTCGTCGATGAGCACGCCCCAATGCGTGCCGAAGCTGCGGTCCATGTAGTCGCTGCCACTCCGCATCGCCTTGATGTCTTCGGCTCCGCAGAAGCGGTTCATGGCGAACGGCAGGTCGAGGCTCACCGTGAGCGCGTTGATCCGATCGCCGAGCGCTGCGAGCCGCTGATTGAACGTCCGCGTCTGCACCTGGCAGACGGGCGTGTCGAGCGACGGCACCACGCTGATGATCGTGGGCTTGCCGAGCAGATCGGCCTTGCCGACGTGCTTCATGCCCCCCTCGAAGAAGGCGAGGCTGAAGTCCGGTGCGGGGGATCCGACCTTCACCTCGTCCCCGACCAGCGTGAGCGGAGTGCCCTTGAACGTGACCGCGCCGTGCCGACCCATGGATGTGTCTCCTGCAGATCGAAATGGGAAAGGGAGAGCCGCCGCTGCGGGCCTCGAGGATCGGGGCAGTATTGCCGGCAAATCGCCGCTGGCAAGCGGAGGCCGCGGAATGCCCCGGAAAATGCCGCCGCCGGCCGTTCGCGGCGTCCGGACCGGACCGACCGGACGAATCACCTGTGGTGAAAGGAGCGGGCGGCGGCAAAGATGGAGGCCGCGCCGCCGCCCGCCCGTGCCGTTTCCACCCGGTCACGCGGCCGGCCGGCGTCGCCGGTGTGCACGTCGTGGCCGCGGCGGCGGGTCGAGCGAGGCGGGTGGAGGGAGGCCCTGGCGTGGCGGGAGTGGGTCGATTCGGTCAGTTTCTCGGGCTCGCGATCCCGGCGCTGGCGGTGCTGCTGGAACTCAATCACGCGATCTCGCTCGGGCAGATGCTGATGCTGCTCGTGGCCGCCGTCTGCTGCTTCTGGATCGGCCGGATCGTGGAAGGCTACGCCGCGGCCGCCGGCCGCGGCGGACGAGCCGCCGAGAACCCGTCCGCTCGCATGCACGACACCCGGGAAAACACCCACCGCCGATGACACCCGCCCCCGCCGCCATCCCGATGCACCCGCTGCCGCTCGTGCCCGTCTACCGCCGCTATCTCTGGGGCGGCAGACGTTTCGCCACGCTGCTTGGCCGCCGGCTTCCCCCCGGCGACGACTTCGCCGAGTCGTGGGAGCTGGTCGATCGGGACGGCGTGCAGAGCACGGTCGCCGCCGGACCGCTGGCCGGCGCGTCCCTCGGCGACCTCGTCCGTCACCGTGGTCGCGAACTGCTCGGCCGCCACGCGGGGCGTGGCGGCTTCCCCCTGCTGTTCAAGTTCCTCGACGCATGCAAGGACCTGTCGGTGCAGGTGCATCCCGACGACGCCCGCGCGAGCCGGCTGGAGCCGCCCGATCTCGGCAAGACCGAGGCCTGGTACGTGATCGCCGCCGCGGCGGGGAGTCGCATCTATGCCGGGCTGCGGGACGGCGTCGACAACGCGGCGCTCGAAGCCGCGGTGCGGGCGGGCCGCTGCGGACAGGTCCTGCACTCGTTCGAGCCGCGGCCCGGCGACTGCATCTTCATCCCGGCAGGGACGGTGCACGCGCTCGGCGCGGGGATCGTGATCGCCGAGATCCAGGAGTCGAGTGACGTCACCTACAGGCTGTACGACTGGGATCGTGTGGCCGCCGACGGGCTGCCCCGGCCTCTTCACGTGGAAGCGGGACTGGAGGCGGTCACCCGCTTCGGCCCCGTGCTGCCGCTGCGGCCGTCCGTGGAGGAGGCGGCGATGCCCGTCGCCGGCGCCGCCTCGCGGCGGCTCGTGTCGTGCGACTACTTCACGTTCGACGAAGTCCGGACGGCGGGCACGTGGCAGGTCGGGGGCGATGACGCCTGCCACTTCCTCGCCGTGCTGTCGGGAGAACTCCGCCTCGACGAGGCCTGGAAGCTGCCGCCGCTGCCACCGGGTACGTCGCTGCTCCTGCCGGCGGCCGTCGGCCGTCAGCCGCTGACGACCGCGGGAGGAGGAACGGCGACGCTGCTGCACGTCGCGCTGCCGTGAACGCCCGAGAGGAGGGCGAAAACGGCGGGCAAATCGCTCTGGAGGGGCACGCCTGCAGCCGCCTACACTCCGCGGTCGCCCGCCCTCCCGACGGTGTCCGCCATGCGCCGCATCCTGCCATCGCTCCTGCTCGTCGCCGCGGCCGCCACGTCGGGCTGCGCGTCCCTGGGCAAACCTGACTGGCTCGACCCCGGCCCCGCCCGGCTGCAGCAGCGGCGGGCCGTGCGGTTCGATCCGTACCTGCAGGACGACATCGCGCCGTCGAGCCTGCGGCTGCCGCTGATGGACGGCGCCCGCCCCCGCGACTTCGCCGAACCTGTGCCCGAGGTGCGGCGCTCCCGGTGGTGGTCCCCCGTCCAATAACGGTCGCCGCGTCCTGCCATCCACGCCGCATCACGACCGGGGCGGACCGGCGCCGACGGAGCGGACAGTCCGCGGCGCACGCAGTCCCGCGATTGTGCGGATCGCGGTCGTGTATGATCGGGCGGTCGGCCGGCATCGCGGTCGTCATCCTCTCCCCGCAGGCCGCACCGTGCCTCCAGCCCCGCGTCCCGATCGCAGCCCACGCACCACGCGCGGCCCACGGCCGGGCCGCAGCCCGCGGCCCGGAGCAGCCCCTGCCCGCCGGCCGGCGGCCCGCCACGACCGGCCGACCGTCGATCGCCCCACGTTCCGTGCGGCCGGCCGTGCCCCGGCCACCGCGGACACCACCGCCGGTGCCGCGGCTCAGGAGGCTCTCGAGCGGCTGCAGAAAGTGCTCGCCGCCGCCGGCCTCGGCAGCCGGCGCACCTGCGAGGAACTCATCACCGCCGGCCGGGTCGAGGTGGATCGACAGGTCGTGACCCAGCTCGGCACGCGGGTCGATCCCGCCAGGCAGGAGATCCGGGTGGACGGCGAACGGCTGCCCGATCCGAAGCGGGTCGTCTACATGCTCAACAAGCCGGTCGGCGTGGTGACGACGAACTACGACCCCGACGGACGGCCGCGGGTGGTCGATCTCGTTCCCGGCGAGCAGCGGCTGTTCGCCGTCGGGAGGCTCGATCGCATGAGCGAGGGGCTCATCCTCGTCACCAACGACGGCGGCCTCGCGAACCTGCTCACGCATCCGCGCTACGGCGTCGAGAAGAAGTATCTCGTGCAGGTCGCCGGCGTGCCGTCGCAGGAACTGCTCGACAAGATCCGCAGGGGCATCTCGCTCGCCGAAGGCCGGGTGCATGCGAAGCGGGTCGACATCCGCTCGCAGCACAAGCAGAGCGCGGTCCTCGAGATGATCCTCGACGAGGGCAAGAACCGGGAAATCCGCCGCATGCTGGCGAAGCTCGGCCACAAGGTCCACCAGCTGAAGCGGGTGGGCGTCGGGAAGCTGTCGCTGGGCAACCTGCTCCCGGGACAGTGCCGGCAGCTGGCCTGGAGCGAGATCGAGGCGCTGCGGCACGACGCCGTCGCCGCCATCGGCGCGGTCGAGGCGGCCCGGGTTCCGACCACCGTTCGCGAGTCGAGCCCGGGGCGAGCCGCCGGCCCGGGCCGTGACGGACGCCGCGGCCGGCCGCGGCCCGGCGGGCCGGCACCACGGGGCGGCGTGGGCCGCGGCGGCCCGCCGCGGCGTCCGCGCAAGCCCGGCAAGGCCTCGTCCTGGCGCAAGCCCCGTGGAGAGTGACCACCGCGCCCAACCATGGCCCGCCACACCCGCTCGAGCACGACGCCGTGACGACCCCCGCCCCCCCCTGCTACGCCGACAAGGCGACCTACGGCTCGGCGCGGATCGTGCACCATGCGCGGATCGCGGAGGGCACGTGGCGGCTGCGGATCGACTGCCCTGAACTGGCCGCGGCGGCGGTGCCGGGGCAGTTCGCCATGCTGCGGATCCCGCACCGCCAGGACCCGCTGCTGGCCCGCCCGCTGGCCGTCTACGACACCTTCGCGTCGGCCGCGGTCGAGCCGGGCGGGCTCCGGCAGGGGGGCGATCCGGCCCGCTACGCCGACTTCATCTACGTGGTGCACGGCCGCTTCACGACCGCACTCCAGGGCATGCCGGCGGGCCAGGAACTCCTCGTCTGGGGGCCGCTGGGCAACGGATTCCACCTGCCCGCCGTGGACCACCTGGTGCTCGTGGCCGGCGGCATCGGCCAGACGGCACTCCTCGCGCTGGGGCGTGAAGTCACCGGCCAGGCGAGCTACGGGCCGCCGACGAGACCCGCCGCGGGCCGTGCCGGCAGGGTGAGCGTCTGCTGGGGCGCGCGGCACGCCGGCCTGTTCGGCGGCATCGAGGACTTCCGCGCCGCCGGCTTCGACGTGCATCAGGCCACGATCGATGGTTCCGTCGGACTCCGTGGCACGGTGGTCGACCTGCTGGAGAGCAGGTTCGCCTCGGCGCCCGCCGACATGCACGTCGCCTGCTGCGGCCCCGACCCGATGATGGCTGCCGTCGCCCGCTGGACCGCTGACCGCGGTATCGGCTGCGCCGTCTCCCTGGAGGCGCCGATGGCCTGCGGCATCGGCATCTGTTTCACGTGCGTCGCCCGCGTCCGCGACGCCGACGGCGGCTGGGACTACCGCCGCACCTGCATCGAGGGCCCCGTCTTCGACGCGGCCCGGATCGCCTGGTGACGGCGCTTGGTGACGGCGCCTGGTGACGGCGGCTGCTGACAACGCCCAGTGACGGCGTTCTGCTGCGACCACCGCCGACGGAACGCCGTTTCAGGACTTCCGCTTCGCGGCCGTCGCGCCGCCCTTCGCCGCCAGCATCCGCGCGGAGAGCCGCGACTTGATGCGGGCCGCCTTGTTGCGGTGGATCTTGTGGGACGAGGCCGCCTTGTCGACGGTGCTGGCCACGGTCCGCAGCGCCTCGCGGGCGAGGCCGGCGTCGCCCGACTCGATGGCGTCGAGCGCCTTGCGGACGTCGGACTTGAGCACCGACTTCGCGGCGCGATTGCGGTCGCGGTTGCGGAGGTTCTGGCGGTGTCGCTTCTTGGCGCTGGCCGAATGGGGCATGCCGGAATTCTTCCTCTGAAAAAGGCTGCGGGGCCGCCCGGGATGGGCGCTGGAGTCAGGTCAACGTTCCTGCTCTTTATCCTTCGGCGCGGACAACTTGTCCAGACGCTCGATTACGTCGCGGTACCCGAAGTCGAGTTCGGCCAGCGTGGAGAGGTATTTTCGGGCCGTATCGACGTCGTTGAGACCGGCGGCCAGCACCCCGGCCCGGTACATCGCCCGCTTGCGGAGTTCCAGTTCCCGGTCCGTCAGCGAGTCGATGGCCGCCTCGTAGTTCCGCATCGCGAGCTGGTACTGCTTGATCTTCTGGAAGCACTCGCCGAGTTCGAGGGCGATCACGCCCTTCCGGCGAGCGTCGTTGAGCGTCTCCTGGAAATGCTTGATGGCCTCCACGTAGTTGCCGGAAGACTTCAGCCGCATCGCCAGTTCGTACTTCCAGGTCATGTTCTCCGGGTACCGCGCCGCGCGGGCCGCGTAGATCTCGATCTCCTGTCTGAGCAGAGCGGCGCGGAGCTTGTCGAGCGTGCTGCGATTCTCCGGTGTGTCGGCCTCCGCGAGCCGCTTCTCCGCGAGCACGACCAGGCTGCGGCTCCACCGCAACTGGCGGTCCTCGACGTGCTCGCGGACGGTGAGGTCGTTGCCCGACGCGGCCAATGCCTTGGCCAGCATCTGCTCGGCCTCGGCGACGGTGGCCTCCCGCTCGAGCAGGTCGGCGAGGTCGAGATAGGCTTCGATCCGCGTCGGATCCACGGCGATCGCCCGCTCCAGTTCCGCGCGGCGATCGGTCGCCTCCGACGCGGCGTTCGCCTCCGCCGGCTGCGAGCCCGCGGCCTGCCCCGCCGGCGTGGCGGCTGCGGCCTTCTGGGGGGCAGGCTGCCGTCCAGACAGCGCCTTGCCGGCCTCGAGCGTCTTGTCGACCGACAACTTCGCGATCACCCGCTCGGCCTCTTCGGCGAGTCCCTTCTTGGCGCCGATCCGCCGCCAGCACTGGATCGCCTGGTCGAAATCTCCCTGCGCTGCGAGGAAGTCTGCGCAGTGACGGTTGACATCCGTGTCGGCGGGCGCCGCGTCGAGGGCCGCCTTCAGGTAGACCCGCTGCACGTCGACGAACCCGAGGGCACCGCAGGCGTCGGCCATCAGCAACAGGCAGCTATGATCGCCCGGGTTGGATTTGATGATTTCCAGCCCCTGGACGATCACCTCCCGCGACCTGCCCGCCGCGGCCAGCTTTCGCAGCCCGGCCCGCGCCGGGGCGGCGAAGAGCGACGCGAGCGTCCCCCCCGACTTCCCCCCGTGCTTCTTCCGCAGCGTCACGAGCAGATACTGCAGGAAAATCGCGTTGCCGGGATCGCCCGCCACGCATGTGGCGAACATCTCCGCGGCGTAGTCGATATTTTTCGCCGCGTTTTGCATCCCCCGCTGGAAGCACTGCGTGAGCCGGGAACGCTCGGCCTCGGGCAGCCCCGGCGACGGGACCGGAGCCGCGGCAGGGCCGCCGGGCATGGGCTGTTCGGATGCGGGGGTGGCATTGGCCATCGGGATGGATCGCGTGGGGTCTCGACCGCGACACGGCAGGGTATGCTGCGAGCCACGAAAGTCTATCGCCCGCCTGCCGCAGTCTCAAAGGACGCCCGCCGGCCCACCGTTCCCGCATGCCCTCAGCCGACCCTCCGAAGATGACGCCGTCACCGGCCCCGGCTCCCGCCGACGCACCGCGGACCGCGGGCGGCCGCGTGTTCTTCGTCGGCGCCGGGCCGGGCGATCCCGCGCTGCTCACGGTGCGGGCGACGGACGCGCTGCACCGCGCCGACGTGGTCGTGTTCGACGCGCTGGTGCCCGGAGAGATCCTGACGGTCGTCGGCGGCGGCGCCACGTGCATCCCCGCGCCGCGGGACGCCGGCGAGGGCGGCGGCGATCCCGGCGAGGCCACGGGCCGGCTGCTGGCCCGGCTGGCGGCCCAGGGGCAGACCGTCGTGCGGCTCAAGGGGGGCGATCCCACGGTCTTCGGCCGTCTGAGCGAGGAGATGGCGCCGGTGCGGGATGCAGGGATCCCCCTCGAAGTCATCCCCGGAATCACCGCGGCCGTGGCGGCGGCGGCCGCCGCCACCATCCCGCTCACCAGCCGCTCCGCCGCCTCGAGCCTGACGATCCTCACGGGGCACGAGGCGGTCGACAAGCGAGAGGCGATCGATTTCAAGTCGCTCGTCACACGTGCCGGCACGCTCGCGATCTACATGGGCGTCGAGCAGGTGGGCCGCTGGTCGCAGGCGCTGCTGGAGGCCGGCAGGCCGGCCGACACGCCCGTCACGATCGTGAGCCGCTGCTCCTGGCCCGACCAGCGGATGGGCTGCAGCACGCTCGCACGCTGCGCCGCCGACTTCGAGCGGCACAACTGGCCGTCGCCGGCGGTGGTCGTCATCGGCGAGGTGGCGCAGGCGGCTGCCGCGGACGTCCCGCGTGGGCCGCTCGCCGGCCGGCGCGTGCTCGTCACGAGGCCGGCCGGCCAGGGCGACGACATTTCCGCCGCGATCCGGGCGGCTGGCGCAAGCTGCCTGCACGTGCCCGTGATCGAGATCGGGCCGCCGCCATCCTGGGAGCCCGTGGACGACTGCCTGCGGCGGCTCGACACGTTCGACTGGATCGTGTTCGCCAGCGCCAACGGGGTGCGCAGTGTCGTCGGCCGCATGCGGGAGGCGCGTCTCGACGGCAGGGCGCTCGGCACGGCGCGGCTGGCCGCCATCGGCCCCGCGACGCGGGCGGAGCTGGAGCGGTCGGGGCTCGTCTGCGACCTCACGCCCGACCTCTTCCGGTCGGAGGCGATCGCGGAGGCCCTCGGGATGATGCCCGCTCCGGCGCGGTTCCTCATCGTCCGGGCCAACCGGGGCCGGGACGTGATGCGGCCGCAGCTCGAAGCCCGCGGGCATCACGTGACCGAGGTCTGCGGCTATTCGAGCCACCCGGTCGCCGCCCTCTCCGCGGCGGCGGCGGCTGCCGTCGAGCAATCGCCCGTCGACTGGATCACCGTCACCAGTTCACTGATCGCGGAGTCGGCCGTCCGGCTGTTCGGCCCGCGGCTCGAGCGCTGGAAGGTGGCCAGCCTCAGCCCCGTGACCTCGGCCACGCTCCGCGGGTGCGGCGTGCCCCCGACCGTGGAGGCCCGCATGGCGGTCGGCGAGAGCCTCGTGGCGGCGATGGTGGAGTGGGAACGGTCCAGAAATGCCGTCGGCTCCTGATTTTCCGGCGACATTCCAGAACCGCGGAAACTCGGGACGATATTCCCGGGGAGGGGTGGCAGGGGGCTGTTTTCCAGCCCCAGCGGTGCCGCCGGCGGCCTGGCAAGACAGGGGGAATCTCATGGGCGTGGCGGTTTTGCCGACGACGCTGGTCTTTTGCTGCCCGCTGCCGACAGGCCTGGCGGCGACACAGGTGGCCGCCAGCATCGACACCGTCGCCCGGGCGACCACGTCCGTGACCTGGGCCGCCGCGGCGGAGCATCTCCGTCTCGTCGTGGAGCGGCAGGCGAGCGTCGGCGGCCCGGTGCGGATCGCGGTCGACGTGCCCGGTGAGATCGCGTCCTCGCGGCAAGCGCTGCGGCGACTGCTGACCACGGCCGCCGCGGCCGCTCCGGGGATCGACGCGGCCGTGGTCCGCGGCTCCCTGCCGCAGGACTGCCGCACGATGCTCGTCGACGCCGGCATCGGCGTCGTGCTGCGCGACCGTCTCGAACCGATGTCGCGCGGCGCCCGCCGTCCGGCTCCCAGCGGCTGGCCGTGCCGCAGCGTGCTCTGGGGACTGTGGGAGATCGCCGCCCTCGATGCCGGCCCACCGGGCATCATCGACCGGCTGCTCCGGCGGACGGCAGAGCAGCCGCAGTCCGGCGGGCTGACCGTCGTGAACCTGGCCGGTGCCGGAGTGCCGACGGCGGCCTCCATACGCGACCGCCTGGAGCGATGGCAGGCATGGATCCGGAAGCAGCGGGCGGGAGCCGTCGAACTCGCCGACCTCTCGTCCCTTCCCGACCTCATCACGGGCGCCGCGAGGCGGCCGCTCGCCAGCTCCGTGCTGAAGGCGGCCTGAGCGTCGGGGCCCTCTCGGATCGGCGGCTCATTCCCGCGGCTTGCCGGCGGAGGTCCGGGGCCGCTCCATGATCGACCAGCTCATGTACGCGAGGATCAGGCTGCTCAGCACGAAGCCGATGTCCGCCGCGACGCTGATGCGGGCGAAAGGAAAGCCGGCGGCCAGGTCGGCGAGGAACAGGATCGCCACCAGGCCCGACATGACCATGCCGATGATCGACACCAGTTTTGCCACGGATTCGCCGCCTCCGACGCTCGCTCGCCCGTCCTGACGAAAGTTCACCTACCATATCGGCTGTTCGGCAGGATGCCACCAGCAACCGGCCAACCGCCCTCTCGGAACGCCCTCCGGACCGCCCCAGAGGCCCCAGCCCCGCCCCAGGAGCCCGCACCGCCGTGACCGCCCGCCAGCCCTCCGGCCGCACCGCCGTCTACACGGGGTCGTTCGACCCGATCACCCTCGGCCACCTCGACGTCATCCAGCGGGCGAGCCGCATCTTCGACCGCATCGTCGTCGGCGTCGGGATCAACCCTGAGAAGCAGCCCATCTTCTCCCTTGCGGAGCGGGTCGGCCTCGTCGAGGCGTCGGTGGCGGCCCTGCCAAACGTCACCGTGGCCCTGTTCAGCGGCCTCTCGGTCGCATTCGTGCGGGAGCAGGGGGCGAACGTGCTGCTGCGCGGCGTCCGCTCGCTCTCCGACATCGACGCGGAGTTCACCATGACGCTGGCCAACCGCAAACTCGACGCCGGTGTCGAGACGGTGTTCCTCATGGCCGACGCGCAATTCTCTCACATCTCCTCGTCGTTGCTCAAGCAGATCACCCCGCTGGCAGACGACGCGGCGCTCTTGAAGTTCGTCCCGCCACCGGTCGTCGGCCCGCTCCGCCGCACGCTCTCAGGCCCGGGGTGACGCCGCGTGGAGCCACCGCCGGGGCTGCCCGTGCCCCGTCGCCGGACGTTCGCAGAGGGCATCGTGCCCTCTGCTCACTCGGATGCAGACTTCGCTTCGCAATCCTTGCTGCGCTTGTCTGCATACGCCGGCTCTCAGGACACGGACAACCCCTCCTCCATAGCGCTGCCAAATGACCGCCCGGCAGGAGGCCGGGCGCAGCATCAGAAACCGGAGGTTTCCAAGCAAAAATCGCAGGATGCGATGTTTTGCATGAAGCAGTCAGCGATGTTTTGCGTGAAGCCGTTAGCCGGGCGCAGCATCAGCGGGCGGATGCCCGCCAAGACAAAATGGCCTGGAGGGCCATGTTTGTCGTGAAGCCAGCCCCGGGGCTGCCCGTGCCCCGTCGCCGGACGTTCGCAGAGGGCATCGTGCCCTCTGCTCACTCGGATGCAGACTTCGCTTCGCAATCCTTGCTGCGCTTGTCTGCATACGCCGGCTCTCAGGACACGG
>Ga0214917_10001090_pt1 | contig 35430 bp, 51 predicted proteins | sample LL_1208_BB_MetaG_FD_177983 | JGI IMG/M metagenome (GOLD analysis project Ga0214917, IMG submission 177983) | Freshwater microbial communities from Lake Lanier, Atlanta, Georgia, United States - LL_1208_BB | ecosystem: Environmental > Aquatic > Freshwater > Lake | place: USA: Georgia | collected... | reverse complement strand
GAATTGTTTGCAAAATTAGAACTATTAGAAGCAGAGTTTGCAGCTGAGTTTGCTGAGTTACTAGAATTATTTGCAAAGTTAGAAGCATTGCTAGCAGAATTAGCTGCAGCATTTGCATTCGCTTGTACTGAACTTAAATATGTTGATGCAGTATTAGCAGAGTTAGAAGCATTGTTTGCAAAATTACTTGCATTAGATGAATGATTAGCTGCAGTGTTAGCACTGTTAGATGAATTGTTTGCAAAATTTGATGAGTTAGAAGCATGGTTAGCTGCTGCATTAGCATTTGCAGAAGCTGAAGCATTATCAACTATTAAATTCCATTTAGCAGAATCTGCATTAGAAGATATTGGTTGAGATCCAGTAGATGTATGATTAGTATTACAAATATAAATATTACCATTAGATGTATCTTTAATTAAATCACGAGCATAATAAGCAGTTGATGCACTCCAGTTACCTTTATAAGTTCCTAGTTCTTGTGTAACTGATAATTCACCACTAGAATCAAATGCTAGAATTTTATTAGCACGAGATGTTGCACCCACAGTAAATTCTGTAGATGTCATTGTATTTGTTTTAGATAATTTAATTGATCTTGTTACTTCTTCTTGCAATTGTTGAATTGCCATTGTTGCTCTGTCTAAACCTTCTTCATGAGATTCAGCAGGGAATGGATCGTTAGCGATATAATCTATTGATTGTGTTTGTGGAATGTTACGTCTTAATACAACTGTTTCAGTAGATGTTGGAATATTACCTGATGTAAATATAACTGATCCACCACCAGCGTTACCTGCGCCTGTTACTGTATAATGAGTTGTAATAGTTTTAGTTGTTTCAGTTCCATTAGCTGAACGTATAATTACTTGAATATCTGAGTCTTGGAATATCTTGAATGTATAAATAAACGTGGTAGTTGAGCCATCACCACTATAACTGTTTCTAACTGTAGTTGAAGATATTGTCATTATCTAAATCCTTTAAACAAACTTGATGGTTTTGTAAACAAAAATTCTTGTTCTGAATCTCTTTCCATTTGTCTTTCCATTCTTCTAAGATAACCAGGTGATAAAGTTTCCATAATTTGATAGCCAATTGCATAATCAAATGCAGTTTTAGTATAAAATAAATTTAAAAATGGTGTATTACCTACAACAGATTTATATGCTTGTCTTAATGCTGCAGTTCCTTCTCCTTTTTTTGCATAATCAAGAATGTTAAATAATTTAGCAGCTTCTGATATTACTGGACCAGCTAATGTTGGAAGAACACCAGCGTTTCCTCTTGTTTCTTGAAATAAGAAATCACCATAAATACCTGCTCCACCACCTCTTGCTACAGCAGCCATCCAAGTTTTATAATCTGTTGCATCTTTTGGTGATTTACCTTTTAATATATCAGAAATGGTATTTGAAATATAGCCAAAAATTGTTGCTCCAATAAATAAATTTGCAATACCTAAAACACCTTGTGCTGTGTTACCAGCTTTAATTAAAGCAAGTTCTCTTCCTAATGCTTTTTGTGTAAATGCTACAATGAAACTTTTAAATTGTCCCATAAATCTTATTGCTTCACCAGTAGGAGTTCCAGCAAGTTGTCCCTGTTTCATAAAAGCTCTTGTTCTAGCATCAGGTTCAATAACTGCATAACTAGATCTATCTAAAAATATACCCATAACTTTTGTTTTTAAATTATCTTTAAATAAATCAATTTGTCTTTGACTTGCATTTTTAAGATCCATTAAAGGTAATATTTCTTTATTAGTTAAGTTATCTATATTACGAACTGAAAAAAATTCTTTTCCATCTTCTGCGGTTTCTACTGCAACTTTTCTTATTGTATTCCATATTTTCTCATCAATACCAAAATGAGTTATTAATCTTTTAAATTTTTCATCTAAATTAGCAAAAGGAATATTTTTTTGTTTAGCAACATAATTACCTAAACCAAGCATAGATCCTTCTTTTAAAGAATCAGTCCACCATCGAAGTAAGTTAAGTTTAAAGAATGTTCTTTGTATCTTTGTAAATCCTTTATTTAATAAATCTCCAGTTGAATAACGAGAAGATAAATCATGAATTAAATTATCATTAAGAAATCCTAATTGTTCTGCAATAGCTTTTTTTCTTTCAGTTGATGCAAGTTTAGATAAAGATGTTAATGCTTCTTGAACTCCACCTAAATATGTTCTTCCTTGCCATTTTAATTCTGTTGCATAAGTATGAACGTCTGTAAAAGATGAAATAACCGCACCTCCTAATTTAGCTAGATTAGCAACAGATCTTGTAATGGCAGACCATTTTGCACCAGCAAAAGATCCAATCATATTTCCTCTACCAGTTATTTCGTCTAATTGATAATTAAATATTCTTTCATTTGCTTTTATTTTATCTGTTAATCTATTGGTATCTACTAAGTGTTTAGCAACTAATCCTTTTATTGTATTAAAATTTTGCTCTGGTTTAGTTCCTAATGTTGTAATTAAACCAATGTTATTTGCAGATCTTTGTAATCCAAAAAAGAATGATTCTCTTAAATTACCAAATCCAAATTTATTATTATAATCAAACCAATCATCTGCAGTTTTAAATAACAAAACTCTTTTAGCATTCATTGTTTTGGTAATATCTCTTGAACCATAAGATCCTGCAGCACCATCAGTAATAATATGTTCATTTCTTGATAGTGAATTATAAACATTATTTAAAAAAGCATCTTTGTCAGTAAATCCTTCAAATGTTTCGTCTTTTAATTTTGGTAAAATATATTCTTTCCATGCTTTTAAATTTCTATCTACAGAACCATCTAATTCATCTGTTTGTTTTCCAGCTAATTCTTTTAATACCTTTGCTGCATTTCTTATTTGAAAAGGATCGTGTGTTTGTCTTACAATCCAACCTGGAAGTTTGCCAATATTAGCACCAAGGTTGTTTAACTTTTTTCTAACAGCTTCAGAATAATCTGACATTATAGTAGCAAGTTTTACTATATCTTTATTTTTTTCTGTAACTGCAACACCTTCTCCTAATTGCCATATTGTTCTAGCAGTTCTTCTATCAATATCTTCATTTGCTGTAGAAAATAATTCAACTAAATTATTCTGTCTTAATTTTTCATAAAATGAAGTTGATAATTGTCTAAACTCAGAAAGCTGAGCAAGTGCAGCTGATGAACGAGATCCTACTTTTTGTAAATTACTTCCAACAAGAATTGCTTTTAAACCTTCAACTTCATTACCTTTAAAATCAACAATAACAGATTGAACTGCTTTTCTTATTTTAATTTCATTTTCTATTGCATTTCTTTCTTTAATTTTTTTATCTATTTGTTGTTCTTTTAAAACTTGATTTGCAAGTTGATCTTTTAATGTACTGTCAAGATTTTCTAACTTAGCTTCTCTTTGAGTTTTTTTAATATTATCAATAATGTCTGCAGCTTGATCTGGATTAACAGATGCTTTTCTTAAAGCCTGTTCAACTAAATCAATACATTTATCTTTTGCCATAATTAAACTTTGTTAATACAGTTAATACCATCAATGATAGCATCTTTTATTTCTTTTTGTTTCGTAGTAACTTCTTCTGATTGTTTTTTAGAAGATTTTAATTCATCACTATCTTCAATTTTAAGATCTTTTTGATTTTCTTTTAAAGTATTTAATTGATCATCTAATGATTTATTTTCTCTTTCAATCGTTACTTGATCCATTTCTTTAGTTTTTAAAGTATTTTCTATTCTATCTAAAGTATTTTGCTCTTCAGTTTTAAATTCTTGTTTATTTACTTTTTCATCTGATACTTGTCTTGATGGTAAGTCAGCATTTGCATCAACAGATTTATTAGAATTATTTTTATCTCTAATTGCAATATCATCATTGATTTGTGCATCTCTTAATTTTGGATCTAAGTTTGCAATAGGTGTTACATCAACGCTTCTTTCATTTAATAAATCAGACATTGATTTAACTAATAATAATCTTCTAGTTTCTGGATCTGTTTCAGCAAGTCTTAACATTGTTTCAGAATTAATTGGATAATATTCTTTATATAAATTTACAGCAGGATCTTCTTTAGAATCTATACCTGCAGATTCTCTTGCTTGTTGTATTCTTTCTTTAAAATCTAAATTTGTTTTGTAATCTTTTAATGCACCAATACCAACATGCAATCCACCACCAATAACAGTTCCAAATGTTACGTTTAATAAACTATCCATTAAACCATAATCTGCTTGTTCAGCTTTTGCTACTCCATAAACAATAGGTTCTATTAATGCAGCACCCACGCCTCCTTCAATAGCACCTTTGGCAAGTCGTGCAGTAGTAAATCCTTGTCGTGCAACTAAAGATGCAAATCTAGCCTCACCTATTACAGGAACAAATGCAGATGCAATGTTAATTGGATCAGCCATACTAACTCCTAATCCTGTTGCAAATTTTAAAGTACCAGCAACAACACCTGTTTGACCACGTTGTAATCTTTCATTTCTTTCTATTTCATCTTTTTTATATTTTGCTAACAAATCAACTGTTGATTGTTTTTCATCTTGTTCAAATAACAATCCAAGTTTACTATATTTTCTATTTAATTCATCTTTTGGTATTAATGGTTCAGTTTCTGTAGATGAGTATGCTTGAGCATTAAATTCATCAGTTCCTCCTACAGGTGGTCCATCAGCTCTTGTTTCAAGTAGATTACCATATCTATAAATTGAATATAAAGGATTAAAGTGCCAAGCATCTTCAGCTGCTACGCCTAATGTTTGAGATAAACTTAATTTATATTTATCAAATCCAGTTTCTTGAGCTGTTTCGTTGCTATCTAAACCAAAACCAATATTTGGCATTTATTATAAACCTCCAAAATATTTAAACTTAGTTTCTGTTTTTTGCAAAGAGGTATTCATATCAATATTTGTTCCTGGTATTTTAAATGAAGTATCATCAAAATTTATTTTAATAACTTCTCCTTTTTTATTATTAACCAAACCAACAGAACCATCTGCAAATTTAACAGATAATACAATTCCATTTCCATCAGCTGAATTAACCCATATTCCATTATCTTTTATTTGACGTTTCATTTCTTTATTTAACATTTCATCAGAAATATTTTTATTAGTAGATTTGAATGGTTCTATATCCATTTGATCTATAAAATATTTTAAAGAATTTTCAGCTTTATTAACAACGTGATCTATTTGAGTTTTTGTTAAAACATCATTGTTATATATTTTTGGAATAAAATATGTATCTTTAAGAGTAAAGTTTTCTGTAATATAATTGGTTGCTTGTTTAACAGCATCTCCTCTACTAACTCCAGCAGACATTTTGTTAATAGCAATATAAGTTATTACATCTTGAATATTTTCTAATTCTTTATTTGCTTTTGAAGTATTAGCCTGATTAGCTTTCATAACAACTTTTCTAAAATCAATTAATTTATCAGCAACGTCTTGATTAATTGTTTTTTTTGTATCTACAGTTGTTGAAATATATTTATCTAATCTATCTCTTTCTTCTTTTGAATCTATGCTTAATGCTTGTTTTGCAAAATTAGGATCACCAAAGTAAGAAACAAGTTTAGCTGTTATAGGTAAACCATTATTAGGTTCAGATAATTGATTTAATAATTTATCATAATTATCTCCATATTGTTTTTCTAATGAATTAAGATAATTAATTTTTCCATTAACATCTTGGTTGTTATAATCTTGAACTATTCTTGCAGCATCTTGTTGTGGTATAACTTTAATTTTTTCTTCATTAACACCTAATGTTTTTTGTGCATCAACAACTGAACCTATATATTTTTTAAATTTAAATTCTTTAATTGCTGGATCTTGTTCGTTTTGGAAATCAGAATATTTATCTTTAACATTTGGATTAAATTGCATAACAATAGAAGCAGGATCTTTTTTTAACATTTCATCTTTTTTAGAAGCAAAATTTATAAGTTTTTGTTTCATTTCAAGATCAAATGCTTGCGATCCTTCTCTTATTGGATAATTAGCAATAATTCCTGATTCTGTTCCAATTTTTGCATTAAATATTTTTTCAGATTCACCTTTAAATATTATCAATCCAGTTTCTTTTTCTTTAAAATCTGCGTATGCTTGTGGTCCAAGTATTGGTTTAATTGTATTTGCATCAAATTTACTTGGTAATCCTTCTTGAACTAAAGCAAGATGGTTTTTCATAGAATCTACTAATGTTGGTCTAGCATCAGCATTAGCTTCTGAAATTAATTGAGATCTTTGTTTGCCTAAAACATCTGGATAATTATTAATATCATTAAGTCTAATAGCAGTTGCTACTGGATCTCTAACCATATCTCTTTTGGCTTCTAAACTTTGAACTGCACTTGGAATTGCTCTTACTTTTTTCTGATAAGTATCTTCATCAATAATAAAATCTTTTCTTAAATCTTGATATAAAACACCAAGATCTGAATAAATGGTTTCTTTTTGTAATGGATTTTCAGAATATAAACCATTTGTAATTATTCTTTGTTCTTTAATATCTGCTTGATTAACTCTATCTTGAATTAAATTTTCTCTATTTTTTATAAGAACTGATGATAATTGTTTTTTTTCATCAGCTAAATAATTATTAATAAATAAATTTTTAACAGAACCACTTTGTGCTTGATCTGCATATTTTTCTTTAATCATTTTTGAATATTCTAAAAATAAATTTGAACTACCAATTGGATCAGAAGATTTAGAAAGTCTTGCTTTTGTTTCTTCTAATTCAATAGATGCTTTATTTTCTAATTCTAATGCTTGTGTTTTTTCAACAACTGCTTGTTCTTTCGTATAATAATCTGTTAATGATTTTATTACAGGTTCAAATGCAGCAACAGAACTACCAGCTCCTGTTAATGGAACTTGAAAAGAAGTTTTAATACTAGCTGATTCTGTTGTTGGAACTCCTTGTGCTGTAAATGTAGGTATCTTTGGCATTAGAATGATCCTGAATAACCTGTTGGATTAGAATAGTATTGAGTATATGAACTTGCACCATCTAAAGTTTTTCCACCACTAAGTAAACTTGATCCAGCACCTGATTGTGCAAAAAATGTAGCACCTTTAAATAAGGTTCCCATTGCTGCCATTCTTCCAGTTGTTCTAGCCATATCACCTTGTATTCTATAAAAGTTTGCTTCTTCAAATTTTCTAGCTTTAGCAACATCTCCTTCGTATTGAATAACATCTCTTTGTATTTCTGCTTCTCTAGCATTAGCCATAGCAATTCTTAATGACGTTCCTGTTCCTTGTTGAACTCCAGCTTTAGCTGTAGATACTTCTGTTTTACCTACAAATCTTTGATAATCTTTATCAAATTGACCAAGTTGAAATTCTGTTCTTTTATCTATTGCACCAGCTTCTTGTTCGGCTATTTGTGCGTTTCTGTTTTGAATTGCTTGATTATATTTACCAATAGCATTTTGTTGTTGAGCCTGTACAATTGAAGTTCCTAAAACAATATATGGTACTGCTGGTGCCATTAGAAAATCCTCGCAAATCTATAATGATCAGAACCATCAAATCCATAGTTCTTCATTAATCCTTCATTAGTTAATCCCATCCATTTAGCAAAACGAATGCCAATACCAAAATCTGCTCTTACAGCAGTTTGTATTCTTTTAAAGTTATGAGATTTAGCTAAGTCTTCAAAATTTTTTTTAATTGCACGAGCAATAGTAATTGGGTGATTCCAAATATCATAAGTTGCAAGAACCCAACCTTCTCCAACTTGTCCCCAAATTCTTTTGATACCAGCTGATGCAACAATCTTTCTATTAACTGTACCTGTAAATGCTAATCCATTTTCTTCTAAATTCATACAATCATTCATATTGTCATTAGCTAAAAAATTTGCATCTAATTGCATAAGTTTATGATTCATTTGTGATTGCATAATAATTTTACCATGATCTGAAATGTAAGGTATTATGACTAATCTATCCTTATCTTCTTCTGGTATATAATAAATATCTGAATTAGTCATTTGTTATTAATTCTGGGTATAACGATAAAATTGTTAAAGGTAAAGGTTGAGTTTGACGTACATAAATAAAACCATCAGTTTCATAGTTACCTCTAAACTCTATATCTTTATCACCTGTGAATACTGGTATAGCTTGATCCATAGGATTAGCAGAAGATCTAAATGGTATAGCTTCCATGTTGTTTAAATCTGGACCAACTTCTACACCAATAGATTCATATAATCTAATAGCAATATTAAATATTCTTTTTGTTTTAGATTGAGATGTACCATTTTGAGAACCAGCATCTAATCTCATTGTTTGTAATAATGATGTATATTTTAATCCAACTTTAACTTTAGTAGATGATCTTGTTAAAGTAATAGATCCACCAGATACAGTTTTATCTGGATGTGTTGAACCATTTGCAAGAACAGATACAGTTTGTCCCTCAAGATGATCTAATCCTGTAATGGTAGTTGTTGCAGATCCAGAATAAGATAATTGTGAATCTAAAAAATTAAAATCTGTATTATCATCTTCATCAAAATCAAATTGATTAATGTATTCAACATAACGTCTTGTTACACCATTAATAGTACGTTTAATAATAACCCATGTTTGATATTCTTTATCATCTGTTGGAATGGTAGCTATGGATTCGCATACTGCAATACCAGATCCAAATGCACCACCAAAGATATGTTGATGCCAAGCAACAACTTGTTGTTCTCTTTGATAAGTTAAACCAATTAATCTTCCATCTTCTCTAACACACCAAATAACTTGATTAGGTTCTTGTTGATAAGACATAGATTTAATTCCAGATTCTGAAATATGTTCAGCAAGAATAGTCATGTCAGGTGCAACATAACCATCTACATCAAAGTTATAAGCTAGTTCTCTAATCTTTCTTTTAGCACGTTGCAAAAATAAAGTTACGTTACCAACTGGTATCGCATCTATATTTGCACAACCATGGTTAGATTGTTTTTTAATTAATATATTTGTTGGAGTTACAGGATCATCTGTACCACCGCCTGACACTGAAAATTCACCACCAACTGTTCCAACAATAAGTGTTCGTGTTGCAGATAAAAATCTAATTGCATTAACTTGGTTAGAAGCAATAGTATAAGTAATTGCATCATCGTCTGCTACTGTGCCATGATAATTCTCATCAAAGTTTTCATAATCACCAGATTTAGAAAACCATAATGTTTGAGGATTTTCTGTTGTACCTGCAAATACTAATCTTTGTTCATAAAAAGATACGCAAGAAGGATAACCTGTTGTTGTACTCCAAGCACCTAATGACCAATCTGTTGTTGCAGAAGTTGTAGATAATGCTGTTATAACATCTGCAACTACAACTAATGTACTAGATACTGTTATTATTTTTGCTAAACCTTTTCCTGTTCCTAAATGAACTAATCTACCAACATCTGTTGTTTGAAATCCTGTATCATTATTTATTCCAACAATATCAGATGCAGTAATTGTAATTCCATTACCAGTAGTAGCTGATGCAGTTAAAGTAGTTGTTTCAATATTATGATCTAATAGTGGTCCAGCTGTAAAATCAACAACATCTAAAAACCAACTTGTATGACCAGTTCTTGATAATTTATGAATAGAATAATTAGGATGACAAATATACATAACGTCAGCTGATTGAGCAAATTTTAAATCTGGTAGATCAGATGTATTGTATGGAGTTGCTAAAGTATAAACTCTATTAAATACTCCACCTGATGTATAAGTTGTATAAGAAGATGTATTAACATTATTTCCATCAATATCTTTTAATTCAAATGTAGTTAAAGTTTTATTTGCAACTGTAAATCTTTTACCATTCACTTGTGTCATTCCACCAACTCCAGAAATAACAATGGTATCTCCATTATTAATTGATGTTGTTGCACCTTTAATTGCAATTGTTGCTGATTGAGGATTATCTAATGTTCCAGTTGTAGTAAAAGCTCCTGGATTTTCTGTTTGAGCATTAACTTGTATGCTAGCAGTTGCTAATCTAATATGGTTTGCAGAAGCATTAGAAGGATCTCCAACAGTTACTAAATTAGAATAACCAGATGGTGCTGCTGTAAAAGCATTATTAGATTGTCTTGTTGTACATGCTGCAATAAATAAATTTTTAGTTGAACTCCAAGATGTAGATAATGATGGTGGATCATTTACGTTAGTAGTTGCGAATGATGCTTCTGGTGTTCCTTCATAATTAGATATTCTATAAGTAATTGCAGAAACATGAGATGTTGTTACTGTAACATTAACATGATTATTTTCTGATCCATCAGAAATTTTATAATAAATATAAGAATTTCCAGTAGATGATCTTGATGAAAGTAAAGTCCAGCCAGTTGGAGTTGTTGCTGTACCAGTTGATCCTGTTTTTAAAACCATAATTAATAAATTACCAGTAATAATATTTGCTGGCATTGTTACTGGAGCTGTTGTTACGTCAGATCCTGCAGATGTATAAACTGCAGTTGATTCAATAACTGGATAAGATGATGTTGAGAATGATCCTGTTACAACACCAGGATTAGCTTTTGTAATTCCTGTAATAGATAAATTACTTTCTAATATTGCACCACTGTCTTTATAAAATCTTATGTATTCATTTCCAAATTCTAAAATGTAAGTTTGTGTTGTTGAAAATTCAAAAGGAACTAATCTTGTAAATGCTGATGATGTTTTAACTTCTGCTACAAATGATGTACCTGGTCTTCTAGCTGCAGATCCATGAGGATAGACAACCATGTTTTGTAATGTCTTACAACCAGATGAATATTTAGCTAAATCATTTCTACCATCTAAACGTGGTGATAGTTCTCCACCTGTAAAATTTGTTAATTGAACCGCAACTCTAGCCATGGTTCTTAAAACCTAGAGTTAATAAACGTATTTGAATCTACTACAGATGCCATACCCATTTCTTGATCTGTATTATATCCTTCTGTTGAATCTACGAATCTAGCATCTTTTAATTTCTCTTGATACAATTGATACATTTGCTGTGCAACTGGATTAGAAGATGTAACTGCATAAGCAATATCAGCAGCGAGTGCAGCACTTAAAACTTCTCTTAGTAATTGATCGTATTCGTTAGGATCTTCAACTCTTGATATGTATAATATTTTCATAGAAGATGAATGAGATAAAATCTTTCTTCCTTCTACAACGTGATCAGATTCGTAATCTAAAATTTTAATTAATCTTAAACAGTCTGATGGTAATGTGAATTGTTTTGTAAATCCCCAAGCTGGTGTTTCTGTATCAGCTGGTAGTTGAACTCTTTTTAATAAACAGTTCCAAGGATGATGTCTAAATACAGCATCTCTTACGTTTAAATATCTAGCATTGCAAAGTCTTGCGTTTTTAGAATCTTCTGTAAGTGTTAATATTGTTGATGCACCTAATTGATTTAAAGCTCCATTACAAATTTCTACTACTGATGCCATATTAATCTTTCTTTATAATATATTTACGTCTTAATTGTCTAGGTTTTACTGCTGCAAAGATCTCAGCTTCTGTAAGTTCTAAGTCTTTATCAAAACCATGATGTGCAGTTGATGTATGTTTAAATCTATCAACTAGAACATAGCGATAGATATAATCTTTATTTTGAAAATGTAAAATGGTTTTTACTTCGTTGATTTTCTTCATGATTGATAGTGGGGATTTTTAGTCCCCACTATTTAAAGTAGTATTAATCTACTACGTATCTGATTGCAATTTGAACTACTCCTGTAGCACTACCACCAGCTAAAGTAGCTGTGATTGGTAAGCCATCTTCATTCGCATTTACTACAGAACCTGCACCTAAAGCAATAGTTGCTAAGATGTCTGTTCTTGCAGCAGATGATGTAGAAGTTGCAGCTAAGTATGCTGCAGCTGAAGCAGAAACAGTAGTTCCTGAAGAGTTTTTGTAAGCAGCATATCCAACTGATAAAGTTGTAGATGCACCTAACGCAGCGTTAGTTAAATAACCATCAAGCAATCTTGCTCCATTTGGTAAATTAACTAGCTCTATTACGTCTCCAATAGATGCAGATGCTAATGTAATATCAGCAAATGCAACTCTTACTCTTCCTGCTAGCTCATTCGTATCTATCTTTTCAGAAGGTACGTTTTGCGACCATTTTGTTTTTTGATTTGAGTATAATGTAGCCATTATATTTTCTCCTATTTAGTTAGTTATTATTCGTCGCAAGCTATTTCGACAACTTTTTCTTCTTCCATTCTTGTCGCACCGATGCTCATAGAGTAGTAAACTTGAGTGCTGTATGATTTATCAGCTCTCTCGTCTATTCTCGCTACAACATCTTGACCAACCGCTAATTTAATAGCGTCTGATGTAAAGGCGTAACAAAGTCTGTCGTCAGTGTTAGTTGCGTCAAACTTTAATCTATTAGATACAATAAATTTAAATCCTAAGAAAGAATCTAATTGTCCCATAGCTAGAGCTTTTACAGTATTGTAATCGCTAGACTGAACTTGAGTTGTATTTAATAAATCTGCTATTTGAGTTGGTCCACACACGATGAATCTAGGTAAACTAGGATCAACGTCTGCTAAGTCCAATATCTTTTTAGCATTTAAAAGTTTTGCAATAGTTAAACCATCAGTTTGAGATGCACTGTATGGTTTCTGTCCAGATGGAAGCGATACAGAAGTAGAACCAGTCTCTCCTGTGTAAGCAGTACCACCTAAAGCAGCGATTACTACATCATCCATAGCTCTTCCCATAGCAGCAGCGGCAGCTTTTGCGTAAGAAGAAGTTGGATCAATTAATAATCTAACTTTATCTGCATTGTCTATTAGATCAGCCCACTCGTAATCTGCAAGACTAACTCGTCTTCTAGAGTGTGGCGTATCAATCTGTGGAGTATCAGCATGTCTAGATGTTCTTAGAACAGCAGTTGTTTTACCAACTTGATCAAAGAAAGCATTCTTTCCAGTAACCGACTCAACATCCACAGCTTCTCTTAGTACTGATCCCATTTGCTGAGATAGTAATTGTACGTTTGAACTGTACTGCTGTACAAAAGCAGTTGTTATTTGATTTGACATAGTGTCATTTCCTTTTGGTTAAGTTAAGTTAAGTTTAGTTTCAGAAAGTTCCCCATCAGCGATAGGCTATCTTGCATTTAACGACTGTTAGTCGGTTGTCTTTCCAACAGGCATGTAAGGTTCTAATAGAATTGTCTTACAATTTCTAAGGCGACTTAATTAAAAATCACCCTAGAAATCGCAATATAGTATTTTTGATTTGATTGCAATAAAATTATTGCGTTAGTAATTCACGCAAAGCAAGCACCTGATTTACCACTTTATTGTGGTTTGGATGCGTTTTATTCCAATAAGCACCTTGTCTATCAGATGTTAATTCATCTATTTCTTTTTCAATATCTCTACCTTGAAGAATATTATCAGATTCTGTACCAATAATTTTATCTTCAGATAATAGATTAGCAATATTAGCAAATGCTTTAATGATCTTTGGATGATCACCTAATCTAGTTCCATCTCTTAATTGACTATCAAGAATTTCTGGTTCTAAATAAGTTTTAGCAACCGATGCAGCTTTTCTTAAATTCTCATCGTATGCTCTTCCCCATTCTGATCTTAAAGTATTAGCAGCTTCAGCTTGAGCAGCTTCCATATTCACTGCCATTTCTTTTGCTGAACCTTCTAATGTTGATTTATAAAACTCTAGAATACCTTGAGCTTGTTTATTATTTAAACCTAGCTTGTGAGCATTCTGTGCAAATCCTTTGATGATATTTTCATCAACAGGAGCAACATCAGTTTTAAGTTCTAAAGTATATTTATCAGGAGATTCTGGTCTGCCTAATTTATTATATACTTCATTCCATTGTTCATCTGTTGCAGACTTTCCTGGAAGAGGAATCTTATCAGTTCCAATCATAGATACTGCATTGATGTAGCTTTTAGCTAGTGCATCAAGTTCAGTAAACTTTTCTATGTTTGGATTTTTTCTATACTCTTCAGAGATTGCTTCTTTCCAAGTCTTACCAGAAAGTGGTTGAGTTGGTTGTTGTGTTGTACTTAGTATTGGTTGTGTTGCTGTTGCGGTTTTTTGTTCAGTTGCAACAGGCTGAGTTACCTCAGTTGTCTGTATTTGTTCTGACATTTATTTTCCTTTTAGTTTATCATTAAGCAGCATGTTTTTAATAAATAGAAGAACGCTGCGTTGTCCCTCCATATATGCACTTTCATGACTATCCCCTCTTACGTTAGTGGTAGTATTATAGTGGCATCTCTTTTCTAAATCTTGCATGACTTGTTTGCCATGATCAGATTCAAAAACTATTTTATATATTTCTTTTAATTTATTTATTTGTTCTTCCATTTATTTTCCTTTCAGTTGTTATTGTTGTGGTGCTACTAAAGCCTTTGCCTCCTCAGGTAATGCCTTAGCAAGTGGAGCAATTTGTCCACCAGCTTGTGCAACTTGTTGTAACTGTTGCATTTGCATTTGTTGATCTTGTTGTTGTTGTTTCTGTTGTCTAATCGCATTAACTTCTGATTTAGAATTTAATACTTTAGCAGGAACTCCAACAATCTCAGCTAAGTGTGTAACTAAATTATCAATATTAATATGATCAAATACTGGAGATACATTTGCAAGTGTTCCAAATATTTCTATTGCTCTCATAATAGATTGTAATTCAGAAGCTCTTTGTGCTTTAGCTAAAGGTGATACATATTCAATTTGAATATCTTGACCAGCTAAAAATTCTGGTGCTGGTTTAAATAATTTTTTTCTAAGTAGAATAGCAAATGTTCTATCAATCATTGGTCTTAATAATTCAGATTGTAATCTTCCAAGAACTGGTCCAAGTAATCTCATTTTCTCTTCGTTACGTTGTACAACTTCTGTTGCAGTCATTTGTGGACCATTCTGCATCATTAATTGATTTACATAGAAAGCATCTCTAATTGCATTTCTTCTTTGCTCTTCCATGTTTAAACCTAATGGATTATTTGCACCAATATTTAATGGTTCAATTCTATCTCTAGTGCCTGCTCTATAAAAATTTAATCCACCTGGTACTGTTCTTACTGGTAATATAAATCCATCATCAGGAACTAATAGTGGAGGATCAACTTGTTTTTGTGCAGCTTTAATTGTTGTCTTAGACATTTCATTTAACATTTTAACATCTGGTAAAGCAGTCATTGCTGGAGATCTTCCATATATTTCAAATGATGCTTTTAAATATCTTGGAACAACGTATGGAAATTCATTAAATCCTGATTGAGAGATTTCGTGTTTATTATCTGGTTCAATATAGCAAGAAGCAAATGGCATATTCTTGTTATCTTTTTTTCTAGGATCGTAATTTTCTCTTGGATATACAACGTGAAGAATTGTAATTTCTTCATAAGGATCTTTCATTGCAATGCCTCTAGTTGTTTTAGAAACATTCTGTTCACCAAATTGCATAATCGCAGCACGAGCTGTAAGTTTAAATTTTCTAAATACTGTATCTACTTTTCCTTTATTGTTTTCTGAAATGTAAACTTCACCAATATGTCTTGTAGAAAATCTAACAATGTCATCTTCATCTTCTTCAATGTACATTGCTGCTGTACCAAACGTAATTAAATCGTGATACAGTTCAAATATTTCTTGTTGAAAATTAGATCTATTAAATGCTTCATACATTTTTTCTGTAGCATCTTCTAACCATTCATTCGCAGCATCTTCATCTACCATATCTATGTTTTTAAATTTTAATGAGAACCATGGTGTTGCAGGGTTCGTTAGCATACCATGTAAAGATGCAGACAATAATTCAACTGCATGGAGTGGTGATGAATCAAATATTAATTCAGATCGTTTATCGCCTGGTGATCTTCTTTTAGTTACATCTGCTTTTCTTGGCATCATGTAATCTGATACTTCTTGCCAATGCGATTCCCACGTTTGTCTTTGTGTTACTAATTTTCCAAATCTCTTTAAGAGATCTTTTACTAAATCTGTTTCACCCATTAGTTATCCTAATAATGTTGGTGTGCCTAAAGTTGCACCTTCTTGAACGCCTGCAGCTCCAGTTAATATCGTTGGAGATCTACCACGTCTTCTTCTTTTAATTCCTGTAGCGTCAGTTGCTGTTGCTTGAGATACTTCTGCTGTTGTTGGTGCTGATACTGTTGCTGCTACTGGAGCAGGTGCTGGACTTGGTGCTTTTTGTATTACTCCAAAAGTTTGACCAACAGAAGATATTGTACTTCCCATATTACATTCCTAATAAAGTTTTTTTCTCTGTTGTTGCAACATCAACTAATGGAGATGTTAGTATTGTACTTGCTCTACCTTTTCTTCTTCTTTGAATTGCTGCTTGTTCTTCTTGAATACGTTTTTCTTCTTCTGCACTTAGTTTAGTAGAAGGTGGTTCAGGCAATGGTTGCACTGGTGGCAACGATGGCATTTTCGGCGATAAGAATCCCATATTTATATAATCCTATAATCACTATCTGCTATACTTTGCGGTGCAGATTGTCTAGTATTTATTTCTTGGATTCCAACTGCAAGGTAACGCATAGCATCACAAGCGTGTGAACTCCAATCATGTACAGGCTTAGATCTAAACATTCTGTTTTTATCTATAAACTTCCTATGGTAGTGTCTTAACGCATCTATTAGTTTTTTGCAACTATCTGTATCAATCCAACATCTAGGTAATAACATTGTGGTAGCATGAATTCCATCTTCAAAAGGAATCTTAGGAACTACTTTAAAATTAACACCTAATTGATAAGCAACTTCACGTCTTGTTTTACCATTACTAAAATCAGTAACTTCAATATCATGGGGTGCAAAATGATCTTTATAAACATAATCCTTGCTTTGTAGCATTTGAATATAGTGTGGTAATCCTTGACCACGTTCTTCGTAGTAATCAATAATGTTTATAGCTCTACCCATTTGTTGAAAGAATATAACTGCTGAATGATCTGACACACCTAAATCCCACGCTGTAGAAACAGGAAGACTTGGATCATAAGGCACTCTTGTCAGCTGCCTAGCATCTTCCATTTTAGTAACTACATCTCCATAAACAGCACCTTCAATATTTGCAATCCAATCGCATTCAAACTCTTGTAGGTATTTCTTTTCACCCATTACTTTTTTCGCAGCGTCTAATTCGGCTTGATCAACTATTTTAGTTTCAGATGCTTTAGCTTTATAGTTAAACCATTCTTTATCGCCTTGTGCATGTTGGTATAGTTCATAGAAGTTATTATTAGTTCCTTGTGGTGTACCAATAAATACGCACCATCCTTTTCTATCTGATAATGCTGGTCTAATAATTTCTGTAAATAGTTTACCTTGTACGTTTGCATACTCATCAATAACACAACCATCTAAATAGATACCTCGTAATCCATCTGAGTTCTCTGAACCTAATAAAGTTATTCTTGAACCATTCGGTAAGTCGCATCGTAATTCTGTTTCATTGAATTTAACGCCTGGTATTAATGCTGTGTATTGTTTCATATAATCCCAAGCAATTGATTTAGCTTGTTTGAAGGTGGGTGCTATATAGGCGTATCTGGGTGCTTTGTTAGTAGAACGTAGTGCTGACATTAAAAGGTGATTAATCATACAAACTGTTTTGCCAAACCTTCTGTGGCAGACTAATACCGACCAGCGATATTTCTTCATATTGAAATGAAGTTCTATTTGCTTTTCTCTTGGGTAGTATGGAATTTTGTATTGTACAGTTCCACTGTTAATTACTGTTTCTGTAATCTGAGTCATTAGTGTATCGCTTTAGACTTTGCATCATTTATGATTGCATTATCAATATTCAATAACATCATTAGCCATGAACTAAATATGGCTGAATGTTCTTTGCTTTCAAAACCTGAGAACTTAACAGTTATAGAATTATCCTTTTCTATAAATACAATTGCTTTTACATTTGAATCGTAAAAGTCATCATCATCTTGGTGCATATTTTCAAACATATACTATAGGTAGTGTTTAACTAATATATAAAAAGGTTGGTCAGGCAAAGAAAAAGGTGGTGGGTTGTTTTGTGGATATACCCATTGTGCGTTAGCGATTTTGTGTGTGGAAAGATTTGCGGCAAACTGACTACATGACTAAAGGTATCCTAACAAGTCCCATGTAATCATGATTGCGTCATGCGGCTCAATTCTGGGTTGTATGGGGGGTGTTGCTTTCAAAAATGGTTGATCCAATAAACAAACTTCCGATAACATTTAATTATCGGAAATATATTTATGGTTGTATTTGCTACAATGTGTTGCATAAATATCACACTGTTGCATATCCGACACAAATACACACAATGTAAACGAATGTGATGTATTAATAAATAGGATCTTTTTAACACTATTTAATTAATAACTTACTCACACAATCAATAGTTTTGTTTCTATTTATATTCTTAATTGGTTTCTGTTTAATTCCTAAAATACAATCTAATCGTTAGTTGTTAATAACTTGGTCCAATGTCCAGGCAACTTCTTTTCTATTATTAATCTTTTCTATTTGTCTTATTTTTCTTTTTGGCGATTTTACTACACTAAAAATTAAAAGATAATAATTTCAATAATTTACTATTTTTATAAAAATAATTGTAGACATATTGGTTATGTTATGTTTTACTGAATTTAAACAACAAAAGGAGAAATAATATGGGTTGGAGCTGTTCACAAGCTGCTGATAATACAATTGAGAAAATAAACTCACTTGTACAATCACAATGTAATAATGTTAAAAAAAATTATTCATGCCAGGTTCCGAATGGTTTTTTTGAAATTAATACAAGAAAAGAACATGAAGATGGAGCTATAACTGGAAGCGTTTATAAATATGTAGGCGAAGACAGATGTAGTAAGGTTGGATCTTTTAAAATAAATTCTAATGGAACGATTGCTTGGTTTCCAATGCTTCCATTATCAATTAAAAAAGCAATAAATGATCCAATATTAAAATCATTTATTGATAATGCTACAAGAAATAAACAACTATTTGATTATGATAAAGCAAATAGACAAATTAATGAAGTGTTTAATAAATTAATATAATTTTAATAACTTATAACCCTGGAATTATCTAGGGTTATAGGATCTTAAAATAATAAGATCTATACTTGCATAACTTTATCGGTTATGATAGTATAAAACAAAACAACAAAGGATAATAAAAATGATAAAAGTAGAAAAACAGTGTAATACAATTCAACAGGGTATTGAATGCTTAATTGAAGCTGCTAAAGAAGATTATAAGCGATATTCATTAAGACATTCAGGAATTAGTGATTATTCTCAAAAACAATTAGATCAATGGAATAATTTAATGTCTTTTAAAGAGGGTAAAAAATACTTTAAAGTTATAAAAGAAAATTCTGTTTTTGCTTTTATAGTTAAAGAAGACTTTAAACATTTTAAAAAAGGAGATGTTTTAAAACCTGCTAGTTGGAAAACACCTGCTTTAAATTCAGCTCGTGGAAATGTTTTAAGCGGTAATTATCCAATAGAGTGGACTGGACCATTGTATTTAAAATAAATAACTTTAAGAACTTGATACCAGGTTTTTACTTGGTATCAGGATCTTAAAATAAATTAAGATCATAACAACTGAAAGGGTTATAAAATGACAATGATTAGTAAAACAGTAGAAATAAAATTTGATGTTAACTGGATGAGAGAAAATCAAAATGAAACATTAAATAATTTATTACAACAGTTTGTTTATGATATAGAAAATAAACTTGATAGAAGAGGTTTTGCTGTTGTTAATATTAAATGTAACAGCAAGGTTTATTGTGTTCATAAAAAAGAGGTTGCATAATGATCACTATTCAACAGCTTAAAGAGAAAGTGGCTTTGTTAAATGATGAGAAGTTATTAGATCAATTTGATTTATATAATCAATTCCAATTAAATCAAATTAATGAAATCATTTACAAAAGAATAATTGAGTGTGAATTAGAGAACAGAAATCTCTTAGCACATAAAGTTATGGAAGATCAATTTGAAATGGAGTGTAATGTATGAGAACATTTTATTATATCTTAGCTGCAATACTTGGCTTTGTTAATATGATTGGCATAATAACAATTATGTACATTGTATTGAATTAAATGATTGAAATACTTTCAGATTACAGCATCATTGAAGCTGCTTTGTTAGTCTTGGCTCTGTATTTTGTTGTAATCTGGAAGTATAAATAATTACTGTTCTATAATTTCTTTTTTTTCTTTTTCTATTTTTTCATATTGAGTATATTTCTGTTCAAGTTCTGGACTATCTAGCCAACTCACAACAATATTATTTGTAGTATTTTTATTTAAAGTTAAATCTTTTTTATCACTATATAAATCGCTAGTCTTACCTGCTAACCATTGAATAAATTTTGTCTTTTCTCTTATCCAAGATATTAAATTAGGATCTAGTGTATCTTGATTTATGTCGGCTTGGTAAATATCTAAAAGTTTATCTACTATATTTTGAACTCCAATCTTACGAGCTTCCTCAATCTTGGCTTTGATTTCTTTGTTTTCCTCTTGCTTCAAGAACTGATAAAACTTGATCAAGCTGATCGGTAATGTTCCTTCCTTCCTTATACTTGCTAGTGTTTTTCCTTCGCTTAATTGCTCTAATACTGTATTTAGAATTGTATCTTCCAAGACTATCAACTCTTGGTTTGACTTTGGTTTCGTAGTAATCTCTGACATATTCAATAGGCTTATCTCTAAATTGTTTTAAACTTGCAAGTGATTTAATCTTCTTCTCATCTGTATAACCTGGTTTATTATATCCTCCTCTATTGGCTCTGTCCCTAAACCCATAGAAGTTCGTGTTTTGAGCTCCATGAAATCTACATTTATAAATCTGAATGCCTTGTTTATTAAAGCTATTAGTAGGATAACCTTTTGCTTGACAAGGTTTACCCGAAAGTCTTGACATATCCATACAGAATATCTTCTTTGATTTGAAACCTGCCATAACATTTAATTCTTTGGATTGCCTTTCCAATCTAGGTTATTTCTTTTGTTGTACTCCACCTTACCTTTGTAATATGGAGATTTCTGCTTGGTTGTATTCTTTAATGAGGCACGTATCTTTTCCTTAGCAACACTTTCAGGCAACAAGTTTTTCTGACGCAACATTTCCCTATGTTTATCTATGGCTAACCTTACGTAATATGAATGAATGTTTTGTAATAATAGGTTGTTTAATTCTGGCAAGGGAATAGCCTGTGCGATTAAATAAACTATTCTATCCTTATCACCTTTATTATTATTTATGATCTTGTCTATGTTATATATATAATGTTCTATATTATGTTCTATTAATACCTTAACAGTTTTAATACCCCCCTTAATAGTTTTAATATCCCCCTTAACAGTTTTAATATCACTTGGTGTAGTGATCTTAACAGTTTTAATATCACTGTGGATAAATTCTGGGTTAATTCTATATAAATTAGTAGAAGGTAAGCGTTCTTTTAAGAGTATGCCGCCTTCAATCATTGTGTTAATGCACTTATAAACTGTAACATTTGATAAACCTAGAGGCTTGGCAATGGTTGAAAGCCTTGGGTAGCACTCGCCAGTTTTATAATTAGCGTACCTTAAAAGCATTACCAACACAGAAAAACAATGAGCTTTCCTCCTCACTGGTAAGCCTAAAAATAGAGGGTGTTCCACTATATCGCCATTTAACTTAGTATATTTATTCATTTTACCTTGTGTTTACATACTTTATCATGCTCAATCTGTAGTTTAAGCATTTCGTAGTACCATTCCTCCTCTAGAATAGTGTTTAAATCGCTTTTAAAGGGGTATAGACGCTGAACTTTGAACTCTAGGCTATCCGATCTAGGTATAGGCTTATAATACAGCAAAAAACAGGGTATATTTAAGCCTTTGGCTATATACTCCACAACATTGGTATATTTCTTGTAATTTCTACCAGTATCATAGACAGTTTCAATGACTGCTAATGGCTGCCAACAAGGCTTGTTAATACAAATAGGAACTGAATCAATATCTATATAAGCAATATCTTCGCATTTATTCCTATGCCATTCAGAATAAAAATCTCCAAAACCACCAACGAAATAGTTATATCTTGCCATTAATTATTAATTCTTTCGTTTAATAAATCTAATTTTTTAGCTATGACATTACAGTCTTTTAACCACTGTTCTTTTTTATCAGCATTTATTCTTTCAATTAAATGATGATTATAATTCCAATCATTATGATAAAATATTTTAAATAGTTTAAATAAGTTTTCTAAAGATTCTAAACTCAATTCAATCAATTCATTATCATTTTGTTTTTTAATACGAAGATAAACAGAATGATAAGGAATAGGTAAATTAAAAAAATCAAATTTATTATCTTTATTGGAACTAATAAAATTATAAGAATAATCTTTATTATTATTAAACAAACCAGAAACAAATACTTCAATAGAACTAAAATCAAGAGATAGCTTTTTGTCTTTTCTTTCCTGTGCTTTTTTAAATAAATTGTTTTTAGTTTCTTGTTTTAATTTATTCCTAATAGTATCTTTTTTTATTGAAACATATTCATCAATTATAAAATCATTATAAAAAGAACTTGAAACATCATTACAATTTTCTTTTATTAAATTTAATGAGTTAATTTCTTTTTGAAATTCTTTAGTAAGAAAAAACCACTCTCCTTTTCTTTTATACTTTATAAATCTATTATGTAATTCGGTTTCATTGCCAATAATATAACCAAGAAAAGTAAGTTTAAACGGATTGCCTACGCCAAAATTAACTATTCTTTTCTTTATTCCCAATAATGAACTTGACTTACCTACCTTTACAAACTTTAATAAATTTGTATCAGGTTCAATGTTAGGATCGCATTCAACAAAGTAAACAAAATCATTCATAATTTAATTATTAGATTTAATTTGATCTTTTAATTTATATTTTAGTTGTTTAATTTCTTTATGTTGTTCAAGAATTAATCTTTCTAAAATACTTACATGATTTTTTAATCTATGAATTATAACTTCAAGATCATTAAATCCCCTGTTCTTTAAATCAATCATTGTTCTTAGCTCTTTCCTGCATGAGTTCTATTTGTTTGCATTCCAATTCAAGATTTAATCTATCTATTTCTTTTTGAAGAACTAAAATCTTTTCATTATATATTTCTATTACATCCTCAACGTGCAACTCTTTATTAATCATTTCTTTCTCCATTAAGTTAGTTTCATATTCTTCAGGTGTTATAATTTTATCAATCATATTAGTTCTCCAGTTTTTTTAATGATACAATGCAGCCTTTTGGAATAACGATTGCATCTCCTACATCCATCTCATCAGTGTTTGGATCTATGCTGTATGTTGCAAACATTTTAATGAAGTTAGCATTGTCTTCGTAAAGATAACCTATGGTATTACACATAGCAGGTTTAAGATTTTTTAAATCATCCTCACTATTCCATGCGTTATCGCAGCTATTAATATCTTCCCAAACTACAATAACCTTTTCATATTTTATGCTACAAGAATTGTTGTCAAATTTTATGCTTTGCATACCACTCCTCATAAAATGTATTAGGTTGAACACCTGTCTTTTGTGTTATCACTTTCATAAATCTAGGATGAGGTATTCTCTCTGACTTTAAATACCTAATCACAGATACAATAGGATTCTTTCCAGTTAATCCTATTAACTTTGCAAGATCTTTGTTGCTAAGTTTATTCTTTTCTTTGTAGTCATTAAGTGTCATTTAGTTTTCTTTCTGTTGCCAAAACAATCAAATGTTTTGTGATACCTTTTAAGTAATCGTCTTAGTTGTTGTTTAAGTTTCATTATTATTCCTTTCGTTAGATTAACCATAACCATAAAAGTTATTAACAGTCAATCTTTATTTAGCATTGACTTAAATTAATAATATATGTATTGGTTATTAAACAATGAAAGGTTTAAAATGGTTATTGATTTAACAAAGAATAATTCTATTCCAAATCTTAAAACAATAGATGAGGATATAGCACTACAATATTATAAAAAATTAAATTTAGATCACAGTTCTCCATCTCAGGAAGCTATGTCAGATTCTGATTGGTTAGTTAGATACTGCCACTTCACACAAGAGGATCGTAGATTAATGAACATCTCTTATCGTATGACTGCTGGTGTATCTATTGGTAGAGCATCACAAAGATTTGTTTCTAAGTATATGTATGAAGCAGAAAAAAAAATGCTTAATGAAAAGAAAGATTTAGATACAATCATACAAGAAGAATTAAAAGAGTATGATAAATACCAAGCACACAACGAAGAAGACAAGATACAGCACGAAGATACTAAAAATTATTTAGTAGATATGATTAAAATTACTTGCAACGCTTTAAAAGATTTAAAGTTAGGAGATGAAGTTGCTAGTGAAAGATACTGTACTTATAAATTTAAAGATCTAGTGTTAGATAAGATTGGCAGAATAGATTACGAACAAATGAATGGAACTAAACTGGTGGAGTTAAAGACAAAACATCGTTCTAAAAGAAAGTCAGATACAAAAGCTGGTTACTCTTGGGTTAAAGGTTATCTTCCTAAACAACCTGATGTAAATCATGTTAAGCAATGTGCTTTCTATTGGTATGCTACAAAAAAAACTCCACATCTTTTGTATGTTAATCAAGATAGTTTTAATATCTTTACTCCTGATACTTGCGAACTGCTAACTCCTGAGTACATGGAATTTTTAGTTCAACAGGATTTAATCAAAGCAAAGATCAGACAGAACTTAGTTTATATTTGTAAAGGTAATCCTTATGAGATGGCTAAGTTAATTCCACCACCAGATTTTTCTGGTTATATGTGGAAAGATATTCAAGAAGAATATGTGCGTAAAGCTGCAAGCCTATGGGACAATGTGTAGAAATATGGATATAAATTATTACGCTAAGCAACATGAAAAGATTAGACAACAATTTAGACATGATGCTATAATGCGTGAAATAAAAAAACGAGAGGATAAATTATTTAGAGATATGTTTATTAAAATTTTATTAGTTATAATTATATTTATATTATTAGTTTATTTAATTGTTAGATGAAAATTATATTAACAATCATTCTTATGAATGGTATGTCGCATTCATATCAATATAAAGTAAATGGAATTGATCCTTACTTGTGTGATGCTTTGTTTAAAAAATTAACTTACACTCATACAAGTATAATCAGTACAGCAAAAAACAAGACTGGCGTTTACTATAAATCAAATCAAGTATTCGCACACTCTTGTGTATATCAACAAACAATGGATGGTAGTAATGAAAGAAAAAATAAAACAAGTTAATGATTTGTGTGCAGCCAATGGCACATACTTAAATCAACATGGAAAGAAAACAGTATCAGCTTGGAGTAAGATTAAATACTTTAGAGAAGTGTTTGGTACTGAGTATGGAATCAATTGTGTAATACAAGAACACTCTGATCGTTATGTTATAATGAAATGTATTATAACTAAATCAGATCCTGAACATATCATTGCTACTGGTTACTCAAAACAGTATCGTGATAAACCAGGCTACTTAGAGATTGCTGAAACATTTGCAATCACACGAGCTTTATCATTCTTTGGAATTTGCTTGGAAGATTTAACGAGCAAAGAAGAGTATGAGGAATTAGATATTCCTGTACAACCAATGAGTGGAAAAGATACTACATCAAACAATATAAACTATGATGATAGTATAGTTAATGAACTGACAAAGAAGATAGCATTTGCTCCTCACACTGCGAAACTAGATTTCCTTTGGAGAGCAAACAAGGATCTTCTTAATCAGATAAAAACAAAAGATCTTGCTACTTACAATTTAATCTTGAATAGATTTAATAGTAAGCGTGATGAGATCATAACTCAAAATGAGGTATAGATGAACGACCAACCAAAGAACAAGATATATTTAAATCTTGTTCCTAACGTAAATAAAAAAGCAGGCGACAATCAACCAGTCATGGTAGCACCTAATTCTCCAAAAGCTCCAGAAGGAAAGAATTGGAAAATGAACGTGAATATTCAGGGAGACTGGTACGATTACTGTGCGTTTGATGGAACAGACATAGATGGAAACCCAACAGGTGGTTACACTGTGATCTTAACTAAGAAAGAAGCACAAGCAACAACAGGAGCAAATAAACAACCAGCATTTAAAGCTGGTGGATTCCAAAAGAAATCGTTTACAAGCAACAAATCTTTTGGTAATCGCAATTACTAATAACAACTAATACTTGTTATTAATTCTACCCACTACGTTTTACCTCGGCTGTTCTCAGCCACCCTTTCGTTGTCGTGGTGGGTAGAGTAAAACAACAAAGGAACTAAGATGATTAACAAAGAAGACTTTATTGACATTGAAGAAAAGATACAAAAGAAAATAATTAAAGATCGCCAAGAAGAGTATGGTGATTATGAAGAGAACTTTGGATTACTTGCCGAACTATTCTCCATAGTATTATTTGATAAGATTAGAGTTGCATTAAACCCAGAAGATGTTGGTCATATAATGATGGCACTAAAACTCTATCGTTGCACCAAGAAATATAAGGCTGATAGCTATGATGATCTAGCAATCTATTGCAAGATGACTAAGCAGCTAAGACAAAAAAACCATATTGCCAAAAAGGATAAATAGTGGTAAAGTTCATCCGTAATAAGAACTGCGAGTGTTCTTTTGTTTATACAGAAGAATTTGATAGTGCAGAAATTGCATCAGATCCAGCTGCCAAAGGTGTAGTGATTGATGTTAAGATTGGCAATATCAAAACAGTTTTTACAACTATTAAACAGAAGGATGATTTAGTTGGACAAACTAAAGATTCGTCTGCAAAAGATGAGAGATCTACAGGAGATGCGACATCGCAAAGCTCTTGAGTTCTTTCATAAATATCAAAAGAATCTAAATGATTCTAAAAGATTGATATTTAAAATTGAGCAGACAAAAGAAAAGATAATGGCATAAGTCATTATTGATATAACAACGAAAGACAACGTAAAGTTGTTTACAACTGAAAGGGAAAGTCATGACGTTAAAAGAGTTTAGACAACAAATTAAATTAAGATACACAGCCAATGTGTATGAGAATGTATCTGATAGAGATAGAAAGTTTTATCGCTTAGGATTTAAAAGTGGATATAGATTAGCCAAACAATTTTTTAAAAGCAATTCATTCAAACAACCTAACATAAAAGAAGTTGTTAAGTATGTAACGATCAATGATGTTATTGTTCCTGAGAATGTAAAACAAATGTTAGTGATTGTTGCCAATCAACTTGGAGTTAATGTCAATGATATTATTGCTAAGACTAGAATACAATCTGCAGTAATAGCAAGATCAATATTGATTAATGTTCTAAGAGATAAGTATGATATGCCATTCACAAAGATTGGAGTTATCTTAGGTAACAGAGATCATACAACTATGATCCATCATGTTAAGATGAAATTTAATAAAGAACATTTCTGGAAACCAGAGAATATTATTTGGAATAGATATAAGTATGTGATGGATAATGTAAAAGATTAATCCTACGAAGTTTAATCCTCAAATCCTGATAATAAACTTTTATAAGACTTCTTAGATATAGTAGAATCTTCTTTAGATCTTGATGTACCAGCTTTCTTACGCTGATTAATATTATAGTATAAACCTTTGCGAGCTTTCTTACCCTCTTTAGTTATATGGTATTTAGATTCCATATTACATTGATAGCAAAGATTTAAATCCTTTAGCCATTTTCTTTTTCTCCATGGTTTTCTCTTTCATCTTCATAGATTTAGATTCAGATCTTTCGTGCTTCTTTGTATGTTCTTTTTTTTCTTTCATCATAATTACTTTGCGAGCATTGACTTACCAGTTTTCTTTTTAACTCCACTGATAGTTCCTTTATTTTCAGAAGCATAGAATACAGTCTTACCTTTTTCTTTACCATATTCCTTTTGCATTGCTGCTAAAATCTTTTTACCTTTTGCATTTAATGGCATATTAATAAATTAGTTTGTTTGATTTAGAAGAATTAGCAGATTTAGTTAGGTATTGCAAGTTCCATTCAACATGTAATCCACAAACCTCTTTACCTTGCAATGGTATTATATGATCAACATGATAACCTTTGGGACAGTTTTTATATATCTCTCTTATCTTTTTAAGATTAGCAAACTTAGGAGTAGCTTTTAATTTTGCAGCACGTCTTTTAGCTTCAAGTGCAGTTAATAAATTACGATTATTTAAATTATATTTTACAAAATATTTTTTCATTTTTTTTTTATTTTTTAAACGATATAATTTTATACGTTCCAAATTTTTTAAATAATATAATCTACTACTTTCTTTTATTTTATCTTTATTGTTTAAAACATATAATCTTTTTTTTTCTTGCAATTTTTTTTTATTTTTTAAACTATATTTTTTATGGTAATCTTTTAAATATGCTTTACGTATTTCTATATCTTTATATGGCATATTATTCTGTTTGATATTTGTGTTTGCACTTCTTAGTCTTTAGATAATCAATATACATTTGCATACGCTTTTCGCTATCTTGATTAGCCACTGGTCTTTCTTTTATATTGTTTTGTCTTGTTGTTTCTGATTCTTCGTAGCACTTTGTATGCTGACAAGTTCTGTCTGCAAAGATAACAAATGAATCTGTATTGATAACTTCTATGTTGCAAGATTTACAAAAGCCTACACTTTTCAATATAAACTTTTTCTTAGCCATTATTTCTTTTTATGTCTTGCAGCAAAAGCTCTGGCTTCTTCTTTGTTACTAAATCCCCAGGCACGCAATGCCAACTTTAATCTTGTTGGTTTACCTGATTTAGATAATAGAGATCCAGCCATCCCACCGAAGCGTGCAGCAAAAGAAACTCGTCTTGGGTTTGTTCCTGATTTTATCGGTGCTTTCAAGTTTGAACCTTCAGTACGATTGTAATATTTTCTACCTGCTTCGTTCAATCCACCTTGTGGATTTTGATACATTTTTTTAACCATTATAATTTCTCCCTAAAAGGATTGTAGTCATCCTCATTTATTTTAACACACTTACATTGATTCAGTAAAGAACAGAATCCTGCATATAACCAAAAAATACATTTGACTTTTTTCATAAACTATACTCTACCCTGACCAACATATTTTTTATATGTCTTGTGTTTGTTCACACGCTTAGTGTGTCTGCCTCTTCGTTTCTTTGGTGGCTTTCTTATATGTTTATTTTCTAAATGCTTCCTAGCCATTTTATTATTTACTTAAATATCTTGTAGGTGCTTTCTTGCCATTCTTTTTCTTTACCTTTACTTTAACATTAGATCCTTGCTGTGATAACAAAGATACTTTCTTGCTATACATCTGACCAGATGATGTCATGATTTGATCAGACATTATTTTTTAAATAAATCCAAAGCTGGTTTTAATCCGTACACTGCTGAAAATATACCAACAAGTAACCATTGATACCAAGTAGGGAATCTTCCAAAGTAATCAAAGAACAAATCTAATTTAGATTTAATATTAGCATCATCACTAATGATTGCATAAGATAAAACAAGAATAGGAATACATACTACAATTAAAACAAATTCATCTTTCCAAGATTTTTCTTGATCATTATAAACTTCTTTTTGAAATTCTATTTCACCTCTAGCCATACGTTCATAGTATCTACGTTCAGCCTCTGACTCTAATAGTTCTGATTGTTTATTGTTCTTATAAATCTCAGCACCAGTTTTAAATAAAGTAGGTATGATACTCCACCACATATTAATGACAGCTCCTCATTAGTTCTGACAACTCTTCGCATCTGCTTGGTGTTTGTCTATACCATGCTGAGTTTAACATTTCACTAGCAGCAATACTATAATATCCTTTCTTTAAAGCATCAAACATTTTTTTAAACTTAGATACTCCAGTCTTTCCTAACTGAAATACCATTTCAATGATTACTTCTTTTGCAACTAATGCAATGTCATAGCCTTTTAATAACTCTTCAGCACCTTGCACAGCATTATTAAAATCTTTTTCAAATAATGCTTCTAATATATCTTTGTCATAGATAACTCCTTCAACAAAATCATCTTCTTCTGTAAGTAAATGACCATAGCCAATGGTAGCTTTACCTAATGAATCAAGATAAACCTTAGCCAGGAATCCTTCATGATGTTTAATGCGTGCTTTTAAATCTTCGTACATAATTACCTTTCAGTTATTTAACTATTACTTTACCATCTTCATATACATAAACAATCTTAACATTCATTGCTTGTTGAATTTTAGATGGTGATCTATTGATACGATCATTTTTTTTATGAGCATATTTAGTATCTGACTTTCTATAAGATACAGTCTTAACATCGTAGTTGGTATATTTTTTTGTCTTGGTATTATAAACAACAAGATCTATTGGACCAACACCACCTGTAGGTGTGAATACTAATACATTAGGTTTTGTACTGAAATAAGACTGTGCTATTAATTGTGATGTAATACCCTTACGATGTTTTAAATTCACTACAATGTAACCTTGTGTTGTTTATTTAAACTGGAAGAAACTACCAATCGCTGTAGCAATACCACCTAGGAATATAATAAAATAAATAACACCCTTTCCTTTGTTCATATCACCACGAAGATCATTCATATCAAGACGAAGATCTTTGACTTCCACCTTTAACTCATCAATTGTTTTAATGAGTTGTGCCATTCTCTCAGCACATACTTTTTCATGTGCAGATAGCCTGACTGATGTAGCAGAGATAGTATTCTTCTTTCTTTTCATACACCACCTATAGTGGTTGTTGATAAAAAGTCAATTGTGAATTGTATTAGATTCCTTGATCTTTAAAAGGAATACAGTCAAATAAGAAAGCTGGTTTATCTATTTCATACTGTAATGGATGGAACATCTTAGACTGCTCCAGGATCATCTCATATCCTGCAATAGAACACTCCCTAAATGTGGTAAATGATTTACCTGTACTTAGGGTATCTAGACATTGATTATTAAGCATAGAACAAGCTGTAAAGACTAATAAGTATTTCATGAAACTTGTTTATACTAAAATGTGGATAAGTAAATAGAGGTGGATTTTAACCCACCCCTAATCTATAGATACTATTCTTCGTCTTCGTCAGTATCTATATCAAGATCTTCATCCTCATCTTCATCATCCCAATTATCTTCTGGGTTGATCTTGAGTTCCAGATCTTCAAGCAGATCTTTAATCTGATAGATTATATCCTCTGCTGATTTTTGTTTTTTTGCCATGCTAACTCCTATAGTTGGTTTGGCAAGTGCGAGATAAGGTTAATTGAATAATAAGTAAATAAAATTATTTTTTATAAACGATTGTTTTATAAATATAATTTATTTATTTTTAGAATAGAAATCGTATTCTTCTGGCGTGTAAATCATTGCACGCATATAGTAATAACTATTATATTTTCAATATGGCTTTGATAGATTCAATAGCTTTATTGATTTCATCTTTATAAGCATGACCAATAACAGCTCCAATTATCAAACCAAAAATAAATGTAATCATATTATTTCCTGTTTATTTGATCTATAAACTTACCATAATATTCGGTACTACCCAAATGATTAATAGGTGTGGATATATCAGTCCAGATCTCAAAGCCACACTCTTCAGCTAATCTACAGAAGTAATAATCTTCTGATAAGAATCTATTAACACCATCTTTTTCTTTATAGATGCCAACAGGAAAGAAATCATAAGCATTATCTGATCCTTCTATTCCTGTTCTTAGATCTGGTTTGTATTTAAGATTAGGAAACTTATTCATAATAGTAGTAAAGACTTCACGTTTAATCATCATAAAACCTGTGGCACTTTCTTTTACCCTTGCAAATCCATCTTTAAATTCTGTATTAGGATATAGATTAACATTAAACTGCAATAGATAATCACGCATGAGCTTCTCATCTATATCTGTATTCTTCTTGATACGATCTAGTAATTGCTGCCAATAAAAACCTTTGACAGGATATGTACAGGTTACAACATCTTTATTAAAATCTATTATTCTTTTTAAATTCTCTACAGTAAATCCTATGTCAGCATCAATGAATAATAAATGCGTACCATTAAATTCTTTATTATCTAAAAATTTAGTTACAAATTTATTTCTAGCACGATTGATTAATGATTCAGTTGGTAGTGTTTCAACTCTGATATTATGTCCCTGATCGTTTAACCAACGTAATGTATTTAATATAGAATGGAATGTTAGATTAGAAACATTTCCTCCGTAACATGGAATAGCAATTAATATATTCATAACCCTTTGTGGGTTATATTATATATTAAATTCTACTAAATCCCAAGATATAGTTTGTTCGTTCCACTTATATTTATTATCATCTTGTGGATAAGAAACTGGTGCTTCCCATTGACAAGTATCTTCATTTAATATCCATGAGTTAAAAGGTTTAGGTGGAATAAAAGCATCTCTTTGTTGATCATATTGATAACCAATACCAGCAAAGTTTTTTCTAATATTGTTATTGTATGAAGTTTGTTTCCAAACATCTCTTGTATTATAAAGTTTATTAATAAAATCTACTCCAGCTTGTTCAGTAGTTGCAATATCATTAGATACTACGATTACTTGTTCAACTATATTTCCAACTCCTAATTTTGCAAAATGTGCCATAAATTATCCTGTGTAAGTTCCTGATGCGTTATAAACTAATATTGTATTTGAACCAGATGTACTAACTGTAGGTGAACCTGTTGTTGTTCCAGAATAACTAGATGTTGGCATACGAAGTATTACAACTCCTGAACCTCCTGCTCCTCCAGTGTAAGATCCTCCTGCTCCACCGCCTCCACCGCCAGTATTAGAAGTTCCTGAAGTTCCATTTCCATTAGAACCTCCTGCTCCACCTCCGCCATCTCCTCCTACACCACCAGTTCCTGTTTTACTTCCTCCACCTCCTCCACCTGCTCTTGTAACAGATGAACCTGTTATTGAAGAAGATAAACCATCTCCACCTTGTCCATTACCATCTGTACCTCCAGCTTCAGCTGCACCACCTCCTCCACCATTTGGATTATTAGTTCCTGATTGTCCAGCATAACCTTGATTAGAAGTTCCAGAACCAGCAGTACCACCATTTCTACTTCCACCACCAGATCCTCCAGATGCACCAGCAGCTGCTCCAGAAGCACCTCCACCACCTCCACCACCTGAGGAAGTTATTGTTGTAATTCCAGATCCTGAAATTGAACTATCTACTCCATTTGTTCCTAAATAAGTAGAACTTGTACCACCAGCTCCACCAGCTCCAACTGTAATTGTATAAACAGTTCCAGAAGTAAATGTTAATTCTGTTTCTGAACTTCCACCACCACCAGAAATTTCTGTTGAATATGAATTTCTATATCCTCCTGCTCCTCCACCACCTGCTCCAACATCATCATTTTGATCTTTACCTCCTCCTCCTCCTCCTGCAACAACTAAAAAATCTACTGAATAAGGTAATGGATCTAATGATTGAGAGCCATAATTTGTTCCTGAAGTTGCAACCCAACCTTGTGTAGAATCTACATAAGTTATAGTTACTGCTTCTCTATTTGTTGTTAATAATTTATTTGCAACAACTCCATTAATTTTATTTGAATTAGCACCTAATGTTAAATTATTTGTAGCAAAAGTTCCTGCGTAATCTAATAATATAATTGTATCTCCAGCAGAAGCTGATGCAGGTAATGTTACTGTGAATGCAGCTGATGTTGTATTACAAGGATAACCTCTACCAGCAACAGCAGTGAATCCAGTTGTCTGAACTGATTGCCAAGCAACTCCAGCTGTAGCAAAACTTAAATTTCCAGAACCATCTGTAACAAGAGCTTGATTAGCTGTTCCATCTGCAGTTGGAAGTGTCCAGATTTTGTTTGCAGTTAAATTTGAAGCACCTTTAAATCCTACATAATTAGATCCATTAGCAGTTGCTTCTGCAAATCTTATTTCAGCTTGGTTAGCATAAGTTTCAGAAGTATTAATAGTTGGAGATGTTAAAGTCTTATTAGTTAAAGTATCAGTAGTTGCTCTTCCTACTAATGTATCAGTAGAAGTTGGTAGTGTTAAAGTTCCTGTATTAACAATACTTGATATTACAGGTGTAGTTAATGTTGGAGATGTAGCAAGAACATTATTTCCAGTACCTGTTAATGTTGTAAATGAAATAGTATCTGCATCCCAATCAGCAGCTGTTGTTAATGAAGTTCCAATACAAAGAAGATGAGAACATGTTCCTGGAATAATTGTTGTTACTAAATTACCACCAGAAGAATTTACTGTTAAATTTCCAGTAGAATTATTTTCAATTTCAAAACTCATACCAGTAACTAATGTACTTGTTACTGGAAGAACTATTGTTTGAGTGCTAGTTCCTGTAAATAATTGTCTATAATTACTAGATGCTGTTAATGTAGTTGTACCAGCTGCTGTTGCAGTTGTAGCATAACCCATTTTAATATTATCAATTGTTGGAGTAGTTAATGTTTTATTTGTTAATGTTTGAGAATCAGAAGTTCCAACAACTGTTCCAGATGGAGCAGCTAATGTAGCAATAGAACCTAATCCTAAATTAGTTCTTGCTGATGTTGTGTTATTTAAGTCAGATAAATTATTTGCAACTAATAAAGCACCAGATAATGAAGCATAAGCAGCAACCCAATTTGATCCAGTGTAAACTTTCATTACATTATCAACTGAATTGAAATATAAAGCTCCACCAGCTAAAGCATTTCCATCATTATCTAAAGTTGGATCAGATGTTTTATATCCTAAATATCTGTCATCAAAATTATCATAAGCTGCTAATGCAGAATCTCTTGCACTATTTGCAGCATTGGCTGCATTACTTGCAGTATTTGCAAAGTTACTAGAATTATTAGCAAAATTGCTAGAGTTGTTAGCAAAGTTACTAGAATTAGCAGAATGATTTGCAGATGTATTTGCAGAATTAGATGAGTTGTTAGCAAAGTTAGATGAATTACTTGCATGATTTGCAGAATTACTAGCATGGTTAGCAGAAGTATTGGCACTATTAGAACTATTATTTGCAAAATTAGAACTATTGGCTGCATGATTAGCTGATGCGTTTGCACTATTAGAACTGTTATTAGCAAAATTGCTAGAATTTGATGCGTGATTAGAACTGTTAGAAGCATGATTGCTAGAATTGTTTGCAAAATTAGAACTATTAGAAGCAGAGTTTGCAGCTGAGTTTGCTGAGTTACTAGAATTATTTGCAAAGTTAGAAGCATTGCTAGCAGAATTAGCTGCAGCATTTGCATTCGCTTGTA
>Ga0214917_10001089_pt1 | contig 35501 bp, 40 predicted proteins | sample LL_1208_BB_MetaG_FD_177983 | JGI IMG/M metagenome (GOLD analysis project Ga0214917, IMG submission 177983) | Freshwater microbial communities from Lake Lanier, Atlanta, Georgia, United States - LL_1208_BB | ecosystem: Environmental > Aquatic > Freshwater > Lake | place: USA: Georgia | collected... | reverse complement strand
GCAGCACCAGTGTCGCAGCGCCAGGACCTGCGAGGTAGGGCGCGAGGGCGACGGGGTCCACCTGTGCGATCACTGTGCCTCCACGGCCCGCAGACAGGGCCCAGCGACACGCTATCACGTGCTGCTCTGATCGGCTCTGTCTCGACGATCAGACCCCGCGCAGCTCCCAGTGTGCGCCGTCGCGCAGCGCCCAGTCGCCGCCCCACACGAGCTCGACGCCTACAGGCACACGACCCTCTGCCGCCATGGCCATCCACTCGGCGCGGACGTGTGGCACGATCGCCTCGATCGGCCCCCAGTCGGCCGGCGAGGGTCGGCCCGCGACGATCGGGATGACGTCGATCGCCTGCGACGGCGATGTGTTGTGGCGGCTCTGCCCCGGTTTGGCATTGGTGACGCGGGGCCCAGGTGTCGTCCTACCCCGCGCGTAGAGCGCCGCCTGCTCAGCGTGCGACCGGTGGCCGTAGACGACGGTCAGGTCGTAAGGCAGCCCCTGCCGCACGATCACGCGCTGCCAGAGCTCGACCAGGAGCGGGTGACAGGTCAGCAGCCGCGACGTCGACGTCGCGCCCCACCGATAGGCCGTCACTGGTCCGCCTGCCGAGCTACGCGCAGCTCAGCGACTGCCTCAGTCAGATCGGCTGCGACGGCGACGGCCTCGGCCGCCAGCGTCGCGATCTCGCGTGGGGTGTACCCACCGACTGAGTAGGCCAGCGCCCGCGCGGCCAGCCGCGCCAGGCCGATCAGCGCCGCGCGGACCTCTGCCCGTGCCTCGATTTTTGAGTCTGTCATGCGCCGTCTCCGACGTGGTAGCCGGCATATCCGGCGGGTGATGGGGTCTGCCCGTGCCAGCGGAGCGCGCCCTCGAGCATCGCGACCGCGTCCAGCTGCAGCCCGACCGGCGCCGATCCTGCGACCAGGTACGCGACCAGGTCGGCCGCCTCCTGCACCGCCTCGATCGACGCCTCAGGCCAGCCCACACGCAGGGGCCCGCCGTACGTGCGCTCGCCCTGCCGCAGCCGCGCCATGACCAGATCGCGCGCCACCGGCGACAGCGATCGGGGCAGGTGCAGCGCGACCGGGTCCGCGCCAGTCAGGCAGGGCCCGCAGTCGTGGTGGGCCAGGTCGGTCACGGGAGCACGAGCTCGCCGGCCGCGGCTGCCGCCTGCAGGACGGTCTGGACGTCGACCGCGATCTGGTCAGACTGCGCCGGGCCGGTCACGAGCGCGGCCGCCTCGGCGACGGTCAGCCTGACCACCACAGAGACGGTCCCGTCGGGCTCTGGGTGTGGGATCTGCCACTCGTATGCAGCGGTCATCAAAGACTCCCATCGATTTTGCGGAGGAGCCGCAGCTTTAGCAGCCGGACGTTACTGCCGCTCGTGGCAGACCCGTCGTGATAGAGCCAGCATTTCGCACGTGCCGAGATCGACGTCGCGAACCACGATGCTGACGTCGTGACGTCCGCGCCGGGTGCGGTCATCGCCGTGCTCGTCGCCTGCACCCGCACGCGCTGCCCAGTCTGAGGATCGCCGAAGTCAGTCGCGCCCGGTCGGATATGGATATCGTGCCGGCGGCTATCTGCGATCGTGACCTGGACCCCGCAGGTGTATGCCCGCGTCGCGCCAGCCGTTAGCGTCTGGATCGCTTGATCCGCAAACGATGTGATGTAGCTCGCCGCGCGAACCGACATATTGCCCGACGTATTGATTACCCGTGCGCCGGTGCCAGGTGTGCTAACCGCTGTCGTGGTGTTGGTATTGAGATTGCAGTGATGCCCGAACGCGCCAACCCCGCTCGGCTCGTCACCACCGAAAATGGCCTCCATCATCCATGCATCGCGCCGCGAACCCCCACGCAGCGAATCCCAGCCCACGGGCCAGACGCCGATCGTCGGCTGCACCGTGATCGCGCTATTGACGAGCGTCAGCCCTTGACCCGACGGGCTTAGCGACAGGGTCCGCCCATCGGTCACGTTGTTGTAAATGTATGCCCTCGGAGTGACCCCATCAGCCCTATAGAGCACATGCTGCCATGCGCTCGTAGAGGCCGTCGCATCAGTCGACGACAGCGCAGTCCAGTTCGAGTCCGTGAAATCGATGGAATCGACCACCGTCCACCCACCGACCGTCGCCCCCCGCCGGACTGCCACAGTGACGACCGAATAGCCCTTGGCGCTCAAGCTGTCCGTGACCGTCAGCAAAAACGCATAGGTCACGCCGTCACTAAGCCCGGTAACCGACCACGGCCCGAGGCCTGACCCGCCGATTATGACGCCCGACCCGCCCAGCTCTGTCACCGCATACGTGTAGGGCCCAGTGCCGCCCGACGGCGCGCCCCAGGTCCCGATCGTCGCCGACGTCGAGCCGGCCGCCAGAGTCTGCGCCGCCGGGGCAGTCCCTGGGGTGATCGTGGCCGACGTCGCGCCGACCGTCGCGACACCCTGCACAGTCACCGACGAGCTCGCCGCGTCTGTCACGGTGCGACTGAGGATCACGGTCTGCCCGTTGACGAGGCCCGAGATCGTCGTCGCTCCAGCGCCGGCCCCAGACGTCGACAGGGTTGCCGTCGTCGAGGCCGCCTGCGAGTCGTACACCACAGACGCGGCGCCATAGGTGTAGGGGGCCGTGCCGCCCGTCGGGGTCGCCCACGTGACCGTCGCCGACGTCGTGCCAGACGACACCGCCGCAGCCGCGGGGACTGCCCAGGACAGCGCAGGGGCCGGCGACACGGCGAGGTAGTACGTGGCCGAAGTCGCGGTCTGCGAGTCAGCCGTCCGCGTCGCGGTCAGTGTGACCGTGATCTCGACGCCATCACTGACAGGCAGGACCCAGGGCCCGAGACCTGACCCAGAGGACGGCGTGACACTCGCGCCAGTGTTGACGTTACGCGCCGTGAGGCTGTACGTCACGCCGGCCGGTGCGCCGGGGTGTGTCCACGTGAGGCTTTTGGTGGTCGTGCCCGCAGCCTCGGCCGCGCCCTGCGCCGGTGACGTCGGCGCGGTGAGGGCGGGCAGAGCACCGCTAGACACTGACAGAGGCACAAAAGACGGCGCCATCGGTCACCCCACCCGAGCGAGCACGAGATCGACGGTCCCGCCTGCAGGGCCGGACACGTAGACACTGCCGCCGCCTGGGGTCAGCTGCAGCTCGAGGCCGGTGCCGGCACCGATCCGCAGCGCCTGCGCCGACTGCGCCGCGTCGTCCGTCCCAGTGCTCGCGACCGCGCCGTCGCCGGCCACGCCCGACGAGTCACGGATCGAGAGCAGGACCACCCGACACCACTGAGGCAGGATGATCTGCCGGACGTTTCCGGCGCTTGCGGGCAGAGAGGCCCGACGTGTTGCGAAACCCGACCCCCGAGTCACTGCACTGTAGTCAGTCGCTGCCACTGGTCACCTCTCTGCCCCGCGCTCGAGGACTCCCCAGGACAGGGCGGGGACTGCCCTGGGGTGTAGTCAGTCGATCAGGCCGTCGTTTTGAGCAGGTAGTGCACGACGACCTTTTGGCCGGCGCTGGGGGCGGTCCCCATCACGAGACGGTCGACGCCGCCGGTGCCAGCACCCGCAGAGATCGAGTAGTCGGCGGGCGCCTGCACTGCGCCAGCGACAGCCACCATGACAGCAGCGACACCCGCGGACGGAAGATCAAAATTGACGACCGCGCCGTTGCCAGTGCCGACGAGGGCCGGCTCGAGGCTGCCGAGCCGCACTGTCGACGGGGGGCAGGACCGGGAGATCAGCAGCCAGCCGCCGACAGAGTCAGACCAGACGTACTGACGGACCTCGCCGGCCAGGAGGGTCACCGCGGCGGTCGACAGGGTGAGCTTGAGGGGGCTGCCACTGGTCGCGCCCTCGCCGATCTCGAGACCGCTGGTCTGTGCGCGAATCGCGCAGCTTGCGCCGCTGCTTTTGATGGTGACGATATAGTCATCGCCGACAACTTTGGGGAGATTGAGCTGCACACTGGGGGCGAGGACCAGGACAGTCCCGCCGCGGATCTCGCGGATGGTAGCAGCGCGGGTAGCGCCTACGGTGATGGTGCGCATCTGTGACTCCTGCCCGCGGGCCGCGCGCGGGACTGGGTGAGGGACGGCCGGTCAGTCGTCTGTGTCGGGGCTGCCACCGACAGCAGTGTGGAGCAGGTGCCGCGCGCGCGCCCGCTGCGCCGGTGAGGCTGACGCGGAGGCGAGGACGTGATCGGCGTGCAGGCGGGCGCGGGCAGAGAGCAGCAGGTGTAGACGGTCAGGGGTGAGGGTGTAGACGAGCTCCGGGTCGCCGGAGCACTGCCAGCCCTCGCAGATCAGCTCTGCGAGGGCGACTGAGGGACGGTATCGGCGACAGTCGCGACCGGGGTCCGCGTCCGCAGCCATGAAAACGCCGCCTCGATCTCGGCCGGCGACGGGTCAGCCCCGGCCTCGGCGCACTGCCCGAGCCACTCCTGCGACTCGTCGAGTAGGGCCTCGACGGTGCTGGGTGCGACCGGGCGATCGAGGCCGCCCGCGCGCTGACAGCGCACGACGAGCGCACTGACAGCCAGAGGGCGACGGGCTGCCGCCTGCGAGAGCAGGTCGAGGCCCAGGATACCAGGGGTGAACAGAGGCATGGTCGGCTCCTATCGTGGGATCAGTGATCAGGTCGCGGCGGTGAGCTGCCACTCCGACTGGGTAGTCGAGCGGAGAGTCACCGAAAACAGAGAGGGGCTGCCCTCGGCCATCGTCTTGCTGACGAGCATGCAGTCGTCCAGCTTGTAGGACGGTTTTCCAGCCCCGGTGCCCAGCGGGTAGTACACCATATCGACAGTCGCGCGGCCATCAGTGCGGGTCGTGGTCGAGGACCACACGCCCGAGAGCGCCGACGCGCTCGAGTCCGACGTATTGCGCATCCAGCGCAGCACGCAGTCGGGGGAGCTCGCGCTGTTATTGAGCTCTTTCACGTAGATCGTGAACGTCATTTCAGCCAGGCCAACCGACTCCTCGAGCACCCCTTCACCGTTCGCGATCGGGCTGCCGCGATCCAGCACCTCGAGGATCGACACCTCGCCTGGGGTGTACTCGACGTCGCCCTCCATCGGGCTGACCAGCAAAGTGTTTGGGGTGCCGCCCCCATCGGAGAAGTAGAGTCGGGCGCTCTTGTTGGTCGCGACATTTGCCATGGTGCCTCCAGGAGAACTCAGGTGTAGGACGGGAGATCCAGCCCGAGCGCCGCGTACCAGCGGACGGACAGCAGGGCCGCGCCTGCAGTGTAGCGCACGCGCTCGATCTGCGCAGCCGTCGCCAGCGTCCCGTTGCTCGCGGTCGGCAGTGTCGGATCGACCAGATCGATCACGTCGCCAGGCAGTAGGTCGGCCGCGGTCTCGGCGTCGACCACGAGCTCGACCGCCGCAGACGGTCGGCAGGCCCGCCGGATCGTGTCCTGTGCGATCGCGACTGCAGTCACCGGGTCAGCGGTGCACGGGCAGTCGATCGTGACCGCGCGGGGGCTGCCAGGCGGTGCCAGCTGCGCCGCACGGCGGGCCCACTGGTCGAGTAGCACCTCCGGCCCGTCGTGTGTCTCGCGCCGCCCGGCCAGAGTCACCGACCGCCGGTAGTCACCTGACCGCGCATCGACGGCATACCGCACAGTGACGCGCGAAGTCAGCGCCAGCTGCGCGCCGACCACGGGACCTACCCTCTCACAGTCGAGGCCGACCTCGAGACGCCGCCCGGCCGACTCACGCGACCAGCTCGACAGGTGCGGCCACAGGTAGAGGCCGGCCGGCCCGACTGAGATCGAGACCGGCAGATACGGCAGCACCTGCGAGCTCAGCCACGCCCACGCCCCAGCCGGGCTGTAGACCGCCGTGTCGATCTGATAGGCCCGCAGAGCCGACAGTCTGGGGATCTGCCGGCGGTCGAGTCTCAGGGTCGAGCGATCCAGCGCCCAGCGGATCACGTGGTCAGCGCGCCGCAGGGGACCGTCGCCGTAGGGGTCACGGATACCTGCGCCAGACGGTAGGCAGATCCACGACTCCGCATCCTCGCCCGGTATATCCAGCGCCGACCCCGGCGAGATCAGCGACACGACGCGTCCCTCTCTGTCATGCCCGACCTCGACAGTGCACGTCTCGATCGTCGGGGCCCCGGTCTGATCGATGGATACGCGCTGCACTGTCGCGGCGTCGATCCGCCCCGCCGACACGATCAGCCGATGATCGGACAGGACTGTCGCGCTATCGCTGGTCTCGCACAGCAGCGCCGGGGCTGCAGGTGCCGCCGTGGTGATCAGCCCGACACCAGTCACCCGATACGGGATCGCCTGACCAGGTCGACCGATCAGCACAGGATAGCTCGCGCCCTCGATCTGAGGCTGCGAGGCCGGCGACCCGACGAACGCCGGCTCAAGATCTGCCGCCCGCTGTGCGTCCGTCCGCGGCCAGGTCTGAGGCCGGACCGTCGCGCCTGGGTCGAGGATCTGCCCGCGATCGTCGAGGGGATCGTCGCGCAGTGTCGCCGACAGTGTGAGGCCGTCCGCGGTGATCTCGTCGAGCCAGCCGCGCGCGATCAGCGTGCGGTCACTGATCGACACCTCGTCGCCGATCGGCGTGGCGAGATGCAGCTCAGCGATTCCGATCAGATCCCAGGGCAGGACCTCGAGCGTCGACAGGCTGACGCGGATCTGCCGGGGGGCGGACTCGTCGCCGGTGGACAGCAGCAGATCGATCTCGGTCTCTACCGACAGACCAGGCAGCGCGTCGATCGTGGCGCGCGTGGGGTGCGACACGACGAGCGCGTCGCCGTCCGTGAGGCAGATCAGCCCTGCAGACGTGTCGGCGACGAGGATTAGGGCAGACGTCACGGCTCCTCCTCGAGCTCGATCTCACTCACCCGCACGACCTCGTGCCCGGCCTCCTGCCCCCAGACCTGCTCTGTCTGGGGTGTGCCCTGCAGCGTCACCAGCGCGCAGCGGTCGCGCCCGAGGCAGAGCACAGTCTCAGCCGACGCGGCGCCCTGGGTGTGATCGACGCGTGGCAGGTATACCAGCTGCGACAGACCGCCACCTGCGACCTCAGTCAGCGCGTCGATCGCCGACAGGTCACCGGCTACCACCTGCGCCGCGCCGCCCGCGGCGGTGTAGCTGGGGGCTGCCAGGCCGCGCCGAGAGACCACGCCCTCGACCCAGGACACGCGCCACCGACGCCGCGTCGGCGCCAGACGCCGAGACCGGGTCAGGCCGGGGACCTGCACAGTCTCACCCTGCACCTCGCGGGTCTCGACGCGCCCGTAGCTGGGGCGCTGCCCGAGCACGTGGGCCGTGCCGATCACAGCGCGGCCGATCCGGAACGTACCCGATACCGTCGACTGCGAGGGCAGGTAGATCGACCACCGGCTGTATCCGGTGACGTGTCCCAGCCGCACAGCCGCGCCCTGAGTCAGCAGGATCGTCGCGGTGCCACTGACAGGCTCAGCCCCGGTCACGCCCTCCAGGCGCAGCGTAGCGGTCGCCGACGCGCCTGCAGACCAGGTGCCGCCGACCGCATCGGCGATCACGCGTCGATAGGTCCCGTCGAGGATCACAGTCGCGCCCCGCAGGTCCTGCCACCGCTGCAGGGGCCGGGCAGTCCCGCCGACCGCGGCGCGGATCGTGTCGCCCGACCGCGTGTACGCCAGACCAGTCAGCCCGAGATCGAGCTGCGCGACGGTCACCCACGCAGCGCCGGTCCAGCCCTCGAGGGCAGCCTCGCGAAAATTGCACCCGAAAAGCGCCAGGCCGACGCTGTGCCCGCCGGGGTGGTGTGCCAGCGTGCCAGCCGGCGCCCAGACGATCCGCTGCGCTGTCGTGCCGGCCGACTCCCACCGCTCGACGATCGGCCGCGTGGTGACGTGGTCGGCCGCGTGCCGATCGTCCACCGCGATCGTCCACCGCTCGCCCCGCAGACCAGGCCCGCCCGCCGCGTGTACGTATAGACCCTCAAAAAGAGGCAGCCGCGCAGACGGGTCAGGCAGCAGAGCGCCGGGGAGGGACTGCCAGGCGCCCTCGAGTAGACGCCCAGAGGCAGGGGTATCAGTCACAGCGTCGAGCGCGCCGTAGCCGGCATCCTCGGTGTAGCTGACCCTGTGCCACTTAGACGTGCCCCACGTCGCGCCGCCCGGCGTCGCGTGTCCCCAGTCGATCCGATACGTCGCCGCGCCAGCCACGCCGATCGCCCCATACGCGACGAGATGCCAGGTTCTTTGGTCATTCCGGCGCACATGCAGCGACGCACGCAGACCCTGCACTGCGATCCTCACGTGGTAGCGGTGACCACTGCCACCCGACAGTGTGTGATCTGACCCGATCGCGGCGGCTGCGACGTTGTCCCAGAGTCTGATTTTTGTCGGCGATAACCGCGCCTCGACGTCGGCGGTCCCAACCCGCACCCGGATATAGGTCAGTCGCGCGTCGACCGACCCCGCAAACTCACTGACTTCCGCGTGACAGATCACGCCGAGCGCCAGTGTCGCCGCGCCAGATAGGGTCCGGTAGTACTGCGACTGAGTCGAGGCCGGCAGAGTCAGCGCCGGTGCGCCACTGGTCGCCAGCGTGCCAGCCGTGCCAGCCAGCGTCCAGCCCAGGAGCGTCGGCAGCTCCCACGGCACCCAGTCGACCAGCCACGCCCGCAGCTCGTGAGGGTAGTCGCCAGCGACGCGGGGCTGACAGAGCTGCTGCCAGCCGCCCGACTCCCAGATCAGCAGCTGCTGCGCTGTCCAGGCGGTGCGCGCGGTGTCAGTCGCCGCCCAGACCACCTGGTCTCGCACTGGGGCACAGACACAGCGCGTCGGCAGCCCCACCGGGTCGGCATAGGGGTACGTCTCGACCAGCCGCCAGGTCGCGCCGCCGTCACGACTCGCGGTCAGGCGGATCGCCGACGAGCTCGTCGAGGCCGCGGCATACCAGAGCACGCCCTGCGCGTCGCTCCAGCCCGCGACCCACTTAGGCGCGCTCGCCGCCGTGCCGAGCGTGATCAGCGTCTCGACGTCGGCCTCTGAGATCGGCAGGTACGGGCTGCCGAGACGGCGCAGCACGAGGCTATCGCCCGCCGACGTCTCCACCGACGCGATCGTGTACCCACCGGCCCGCGGGTCTGCGAGGATCTTAGGCGGCGACGGATCGGGTCCAGCCGGTGCGCCGTCGCCGTACCACTCGACCAGCGACCAGCTCGCGCCCGAGTCCGAGGACGCGTACTGCGCCCAGCCAGGAGTCGGGGTCTGCCCGTCACCGTAGGGCACAGTCAGGATCACGAGGGCAGTATCCCTGACCCGGTCATACCCCAGCGCCAGCCCCGTAGGGGTCAGCAGTGACCCGATCGCCGTGTCGACCGCCTGCAGGCTCCCGCTGCGCCAGGTCAGCCCGTGGTCGTCTGACCAGTAGCTGATCAGCGACAGATCAGCGCCGACCACCCGACCGACGCCGACCACGAGCAGCCGGCCCGACCGCAGCCGCACGACGCCACAGACCGGGGCGATATTGGGGGCTGCTGCATCAGACGTAACGAAAACAGTGTCGTCGGCGATCGTTACCGCCGATGCCGCCCATCCGTGCGACTTGGTATCCCACCGTCGACAGCGGATCTGCGTATTGGTCGCCCAAACGAAAAGGGCGTATCCGTCATCTGTCTCGACGCCGTCCGCATTGTGTACGCCGTCCTGTCCCTTATCCAGAATGGCGGCGCCGACGTGCTCAATCACTTGGGGCTGAGACCACCCATAAAAGACATAGTCACCATTTTCGCGCAGCCCCGCCACGACGTCCAGCGACTCGCCGGGCATACCGGCGCGCGACACGACGATCGCCTGCCCGGTCTCCTGTGTGCCAGTCGTGACCGGCCGCAGGTCAGGACCCCGCGTGCCGAGCGTCGGCGACGTGCCCGTCGCCGTCTGCTGCCACTCAGGCCGGCCTGCACACGGGGCCGCCAGGGTGTAGGTCGAATCGGACGCGCCGCCGCCGACCGCGACGAGGGTGTCGCCGCTGATCAGCGGGTCGGGCTGCAGGATCACAGTCAGCCAGGGCTGGGGGAGCTCGGCCACTGGTCACCTCCGCGCGTAGGGGCTGCGCCGCCCTGTGCTATCACGCCCCAGCCCCGACCGTCCGATCTCGCGCGTGACTGCACGGGACAGCCCCAGAGCGACCGGACCGTCGCGGACGTCGAGCAGCACGGTCACAGACCCAGCCGCGCCACCGCCGCCAGTCTGCGCCGCCAGACCCTCACGTGACCGCGCCGCGACCACGTAGTCGCCGGGGCTGACGCGCGCGCCGAGAGGCCCGACGCGGACGGGTCCAGGGGTGTCGCCGAACGTCCTGGTATCGGCGCGTCCACCAGTCGTGATCTCCCTCAGTACGTCGCGCAGTAGGTCACGAATCGCCGTGCCAGAGCGGCGCCACGCCTCGACAATACCCTTCCCCAGCGCCTTTACGATATCGGGCAGTGCCTTGACGATCGCGATCGGCAGCTCGATCGCCAGTGCGATCGCCAGCTCAGTCGCGACAATCGGGATCGCCTCGACGAGCGCGACGATGATCTGAGGGATCGCGTCGACCAGCGCGTCGATCAGATCCGGCAGTGCCGCGACGAGCCCGTCGACCACCGCGGGCAGCTGCGCCACGATCGCGCCGACAAAATCAGCCGCGCCCGTCAGTAGATCCTGAACAAAGGCATAGGGGCGCGCGTCCTGCAGCGCGGTCTTAGCCTCGCCGAGAGCCGCCCGCGCAGCTGCGATCGCCTCGGCGTCGCCTGTCGCCAGCGCCGCCGACAGGTCGGCCCGTGCCTCTGCCAGACCGGCTGCAGCTGCGCGCTGCGCCTCGACAGCCTGCCCGGCGGTCTGAATCAAAAACGTGCTGAATCCCTGCAGTGACGTAAACGCCGAGAAGTCGATCCCGGCCGCCGCCGACAGACCCTCGGCTAGACTCCGAGCGCCACCGACTGCCCCGCGCAGCAGATCGTCGCCGACTCTTAGGCTGTCGGCGAGCTCGTCGAGCTGCGCGACCGCGTCGGCGATACCGGCGTCGGCCGCCGAAAAGTCCACCGCTGCGGCCGCATCGCGCGCCTGCAGCAGCCGCGCCGTCCACTCGGCGGTCTGCTCTGTCGGGATCTGCCGCCCGACGTCTGACAGCAGCAGCTCGATCTGCTGTAGCTGGGTCAGTGTCCGCGGCGGGACCAGTCTGTCGATCTGGGTCTGTAGGTCGCGCAGTGTGTCGAGGGTCTGCCGCGGGACCAGATCGGCCGGCAGGGTCAAAAACGACGCCTCGTCGAACAGGCGCACGACGTCGGACACCTGATCGGCGAACTCGGCGAAACGCTCGGTCGACGTTTTGATCGCTTGACTGTCTGCGATCGTCGATTGAGTCGCTCTGCGCGTCGCTTTGTCTCGCTTGTCGAGCGCGTCGTTACTGGCCTCGAGCTCGCGCCTGTACTCGGCGCTCAGTCGGATCGCCTCCCGCTGACGCTCGAGATCTGTCCGCGCCGTCTCGACTACGGTCTCCTGCGCCCTGACCTCACCCTCGAGGATTTTGATCCGCCTGGATGCCTCGGCCCGCGCCGTGACTGACGCGTTTACGTTGGCATAGAGCGTCTTTTCGTTCTGCAGTGCCACACGTGTCGCGGCGAGCTGCTGAGTCGCGGCGAGCGCCGTCTCGCGGGTGCGATCCTCGAGCGCGGCGATCTCGCGGCGCATCGCGACCTCGTGCCGATCGGCGGTCCCGACAAGGACGGCGAGATCTTCCTCGGCGGTCGCCGCGCCCTCTGCCAGACTGCGCAGTGCCGACGCCTGCGCCTGTGCCGACGCGCGGGCGCGGTCGAGCGCCGCCCGGCTGGCCTCGACCTGCTGGATCAGTCCCGCCGTAGACGTCGAGGCTGCTGCCGTTTGATTGGCCACGACCACATAGGCAGTCCCGAGCGCCGCGGCCGCCACTGCCGCGATCGCCAGCGGTGCCGCGATCGCCGAGACCACCGTCAGCAGCGGTGCAAAAGCGGCGCGCAGTGACCCTACCGCATCGCCGGACTGCACAGCCGCCTCGGCGATCGCCGGCAGCTGCTGCTGCAAGGCCATAAGCGGGGACTGCCCGGCGCCGATACCCTGCGCCAGATCGAGGAAGTTTTTTCGCAGGCTCTGTACCTGCTGACCAAACGCATATGACGTGCCGGTCGTCTTTTTGACTTCCGTCGTCTGTTGCTTGATCTGTGCCTGGTACTGCGCCGTAGCCGCGGCCACCGCCTTTGCGCCGGCCTGCTGGTCGCCGGTCACCTCGACGAGCCGCTGAATCTCCGCGATCTGCTCGCGATATGCGTAGGTCAGTCGCTCGACCTCAGTCCTGCCCGCTGCCAGACCTGACAGCTGTCGGGCTGCCCGCGCCTGCTCTGCTGCCCGGCGCTCAGTCTCGCGGGTCAGCGCCTGCTCTGCCCGCAGCTGGTCAGCCTGCGCCCGGCTCTGGTCGCGTGCCGCCTGCGCCTGCAGCGTGAGCTGCTGCCGCAGTGCCGCGGCCGACTCGCGGGCCGCCTGCGCCGCCGCCGCCTTCGCCTGTGCCAACGCGCGCTGCGCACCCTTGCCGAGCCCGTCAAACCCTTGTTTTAGCGTCGCATCGAACGCCGACAGGTCGAGCCCGAGAGAGACGACTGAGTCGGCCACGCTACACCCCCACGCCCGAGCCTATCACGCCAGGGCAGACCCTACAGATCGGTCAGGACCTCGGCCGCGATCTCGGCGGCCCGCGGCCCCAGCGTGCGCCGCGCCGCCCGCACCGGGTCGCCCAGCTCGCGGGTCAGTACGTGCCGCCACTCGCCCGCCGATTTTTTGCCGACCTTTAGGCTCTTGATGAACCGCGCATAGTCGACGCCGCAGCCCAGACGAAAAACCACCAGCGCACCGCCCGACTCGTCTCGCGAAAATAGCGCTGCCTTGCTGCGACCAGTGCGGATCGGCCAGCGACTGTCTGCCTCCTGGTAGATCGTCGAGGCATCAGTCGCGACCAGCTGGGTCACCCGTGCCCGGATCTGCACGATCGCCCGTGTGGGGTCTGCCAGCGGGCCGGTGATCTCTGCCCGATCGCGTGCCACTACGGGGCCCCCAGCACAGTCGGGGTCCACTCGATCTGACACGTCACCTCGAGCCGCCAGAGCTGATCCTCCTGCAGCACCGCGATCGTCGACGTCGTGACCGGAATCGCGTAGTACAGGGCCAGCAGGATCAGCTCGGCGCGGTCCAGGCACTCGTCGTAGCTGTGCGCCAGACCGTCGCCGCTGACGCGCGTCCGGTCTGTCGGCTGTCGCCGCACGTACCCGCGGGCTGTGAGGGTGACGGTCGAGAGGACCATCTCTGCCGGGGTATCGGCACGTCCAGACTGTCGCGCCGTCAGCGCCGACACGCCCACAAAAACGCGACCAGCGACGAGCGGATCGGGTGCGAGCCCGCCCGTATCGGGCGGGTCCTGGTCGACGGCCCCGACCAGCGCCGACCGAGCCGCCAGCGCCGAGATCGCGGTCTGCCGCAGGCTCGAGAGCGTGCCCTCCCACCGACTCACAGGACACCTCCGCGGCGACCCTGACCAGGCTCGCCCCAGTACCTGCCCGCGGCGTAGTCCTGCCACGCGCCGCCCAGGAGCGGGGCCCTACCGCCAGCCTGCGCCGCACCGCCGTCCCGCTGATCCGGTGGGGCCTGCCGCAGAGACAGACGCGCCCACTGCTGCTGATACTCAGTGTCGGCGTCGCGGGCGTGCTCCAAGTACGTCGAATCGTTGAGGGACGTCGCGACACTGCGCCAGCACAGAGCCATCGTCCGCGCCAGGTGCACGCCCCGCAGATCCTCCGGCTGGGTGATCAGCCGCGGCCGCACGCCCCGCGCGCGGAGCTCCTGCAGTACGTCGCGCCAGGCCTCCGCTGCCAGCGTGAGGATCGACTGACCAGCGCCCCAGATCCTGAGAGCGCCGGTCGCCGCGGGATTGAGGGCCGGGGCCCGCGCGTAGATCTCGGCGGCCGTCAGCGTCGGGTACAGACCCGAGAGGCAGACCGTCGCTGCCTGCCGGACCTCGAGCCGGCCTGCCGCGTGCACGATCGACCACCTCACCTCATAGTCATCGGACAGTGCATAGGTCGCCGGGATCGCCAGGGCGAGCGCCACAGCGCCCGATCCAGTGCCCGTCAGTAGCTGCGCCTGCTCATACCAGAGCGACCCGGTCCAGCTGGTCGGGGTGACCTCAGTCGCCGCCTCCGAAAATAGCTTAGGGGTCAGTGTCGTGGTCTGCCCGCGGACGAGCTCGAGGGGGCCCCGCAGGTCGAGGGTATACTGCGTAGCGGGCACGGGGACCTCCTGAGTCTGTCAGCCCCGACGACGGCGCGGGGCTGGGGTGTCGTCGCCGTCGTCGAGAGCGGCGTCGCCCGGCGGGGTGGAGCCGACCAGGGCCCCCACCGGAGACGCCGCAGATCGGCGCGCGACGAGCTCGGCGAGATCGTCGCTGGTCAGACCCAGCGCCGCCAGGGCGGCCGCTAGATCGACGGTCGGGGCTGCCGCGGGGGGCGGGGTCACTGCCCGACCCAGAGGCCGGCGCTCGCGCGGGGCCGGCAGATCGATCCCGTCCGCCCAGCCCAGCGACACCAGCTGCGCTGCCAGGTGCTCGAGACGCCGCGCCGACGATGGGCGCGTCTGCGCCTCGACGCCGAGACGCAGCGCAGAGTCACGCATTTTCAGCCGGTGCGCGTCGGCCAGATCATCGGGACACTCAGGCAGCCCCAACAGATCGGACCCGACCCACCGCCTAAACGCGACCTCGGCGTCGCGGTCGACCTGTACCACAGATCGACCGTGGGCGACCTGGGGGGACTCCCACGCCCACCGATACGCGACACCTGTCACGACGCGGTGACCCAGACAGTAGTGTCCCCACGTCTGCCCGTGTGCGTAGACGTCGACCTCAGGCACGAGGACCCAGCCCTGCGCCTGTCGATCGCGGATCGCCTCGCTGGGGTCTGCCACAGGGCGGCCATCCTCGCCCCGACTAACCCGCACCCCATTCACCCCGACCATATGCACGATCTGCACGAGCCGGGGCAGGAGATACCAGACGCCGCCGTTATCGCGGACGAGCGACCAGCTCGACGGGTGCGCCATCGCTGTAAAAGCCGGCGAGGCTGGGAGACGGAGACCGAGCTGCGCCGCCTGGGGGGCAGCTGGTCGGCGGGGGAGTAGTACAGACACGGTCGGCTCCGGGGGCTATCAGGCCCGACGAGAGAGAGTGGGCCCCGGTGCTATCAGGCACGGGGGATCAGTGATCACGCGCCGGTCGAGACGACGCCGCGGATCAGCTCTTGCCGCAAAATGCTGACGCCGACGGTCATCTGACCGTTCAGCTGGATCGACTTGTCCGCGGCGTTGCGGACTTCCTCGACGGCGCAGACGGGGCTCAGATCGAGCACGCGGATCTCGCTGGTCGCCGCGGCGGCCGGGGGCACCAGCAGACGGCCGATCGCGCCAGCGGCGAACACCATGCCGGTATAGTCGCCAGAGCTCAGCGCCACGCGGTCGCAGGTGTAGACGTCGATCCCGTCATAGCTGCCCTGATAGCCGACGGGCATCGACATCTGCGCAATATCGAGCTCGCGGCGCTCAGCGCGGGCACCGGTAGCAGCGGCCAGGTCCTGCCGCACGAGCGCCCACTGCGCCGGGTGCAGGATCGCGACAAACGGCCCGGTGGCGGCCGACAGACCGGCGGCGACGATATCGTCCCGACCCTCGAGCACGATATCCCAGGTCAGGGGGCTGCCAGACGTGCCGACCGAGCTCGAGGCCGAGCCGGCCAGAGCGACGATCAGGTTGGTCACGGTCAACTGCGCAGACTGCGCGATCTTGCCCGCGATCCGAACGACTTGATAGCCGTTCACAGCGTCGCGACGGCGGAGCTCGTCACTCACGCCAAAAGCGATATCATACGCGCCAGTGCTGATAGTCGCGGTCGAGTAGTCGATCGTGGTCGGGCCGACCACGTCAGTCGTCTCGGTGGTCGACGTCATCAAAGGGGTGGCCATATCCACCGGGATACGGAACGTGGCGTTGGTCGGCGCTCCGACAAAAAAGTCGGGGGGCATCAGACCAGCGACGTCCACGATCGCGGGGTGGGCCAGGAGGCTCAGCTCGTCCTGGATCGCCTGCAGGAACCCGCTGGTCGCAAGGACGGTGGAATAGGGCAAAAGGTTGTCGGTGACAGCCTGCGAAGTGTAGGTCGTTGCCATGTTGGCACTCCGGGGGAGAGACGGCGCGATCGCGCCTGGGTGAGATCTCGTCCGCCCCTACACCCGATACCGGTGGTGAGCCGTGGGGGGTCTGCCTACGTAGGCAGTCCCTCGCACAGTAGCCGCGGCGCAGGGGCGCTGCAAGTCATCGCGCCAGACGGCGCCACAGCTGCGCGGTCTGCTCAGCAGTCAGCGCCGCGCCAGGATCGACGCGCGACCCGCCCGGCGCGGGGGCCGTGCCCCGACTGGTCGACGGCGTCGGCTGGGTCTGCGCAGCAGAGGCACCAGCCACAGGCCGCGACGCGGGGACGGTCGCCTGCACCCCGGCGCTCTGCCACGCAGACCCATACGCCGTGCGGATCGACCGGGGCAGGCTGTCGAGCACGCCCTCGCTCGTGATCCAGTCACGCACGCGCGGCCGATCGGCCGGTGCACGATCGGCCGTCGCGCGCTCCCACGCCGTCAGCACGCGATCGGCGTCGTCGTCGTCATCGATCCCGAGATCGGCGCGGACCTCGAGGCGAGACCGTGACCGCCGTTCAGTCTGCAGATCGGCCTCGAGCGCAGCCGCCCGCCGGTCGAGCTCGGCGGCCCGCGCCTCTGCCGCGGCCAGAGCTGTGCGCACCTCGTTTCGCTGCCCGATGACCTGCCGGAACCTATCGGCCGGGATCGATCGCGCAGATAGAAGTGCTTCCTCGTCGGGGTCGATCTGGGGTGCAGGGGCTGCCGCGACGGGCGGCGCCTGAGTCTGTGTGTCTTCACTCATGGTCGGCTCCTTTGTGCATCTTATCGCGCCATTTCGTGGCCCAGGCTCTGCCAGCGTCGCCGCCCCAGAGTAGCCAGGCCTGCCAGCCGCGGGAGTCTACGCCCCAGCCCTCGCCCTCTCGATCGATCTCGTGCCGCGCAAAAAACGCGACCATCCTCTCGATCGTCGAGGCTGAGACAGGCTGGCGATTAGCCAGCTGCACCGCGCGCCGGACGCCGATCTCAGTCCCGCCGCGGCGAGACGGAGGCAGCGACGCGCGCAGCTCCAGCCCTCGGCGGGCCGCCCGTGCGACGTCCTCTGGGGGCCGGATCGTGCGGGGCATCAGACGTCATCCTCGATCACGTCGTTACTCTGATCGTCGAGCACCGCGGCAAGTAGAGCCCGCACAGTCAGCCCGTCCTCCCCGTCTGCCAGTGCGTCGACCGCGTCCTGCGCCGCCTCTCTGACCAGGTCACGAGCTGGGGCTGCCGCGGCGGTGCGCTCGTCGCGGACGGCGGCGAGCGCCGCCTGCGCCTGTGCCGGGGTCTCGCCCAGGATCTGCGCCCGCAGCTCTGCCAGTGTGATCGCGCCGAGCTGGTACAGGGCCTGCGCCTCTGCCTGTCGCTGCGACCGCTCCTGGGGTGACAGCGGAGACAGAGCGTAGGCCACCTGCCAGCCCGACTCCGGCCGGGTCACGATCCCACCGACTGCCGCGCGATTGAGCAAAGCCGCCATCTTGCCGATCAGCCGCTCGTCGTGGGGGCGATACACAGGCGCACGACTCGCCTGCATCCGACGCCGTCCCTCGCTGCTGACAGCCAGCGCGATACCACTGCGCGCGTCTGCGCTCGTGCGCTGGACGTCACTCGGCCCGAGACCCCACGCAGTCGCGCAGCGTGCGACGATCCGCTCGCTGACGTCCATCAGGACCAGCGGGTCGGTTTCATTCCGGATCACATCGATCCGGGGCTGCACTCCAGCCTCACCCGTCGCCTCGAGCTCGTGGATCGCCGCGGGGTCGAGCACGGGTGCACGTGCCACGACACGACCGTCGCTCAGCGTGATCTGCTCAGCCGCCAGCCGGCAGCCCACCGCGTACGTCGTCGGAAAACTGGCCTGCGAGCACACGTGCGAGATCATCGTGTCGATCGCGCCAGCCTCGAGGGTGGCGTCCACAGTCTCGACACGGCCCCACGCAGAAAACAGCCGGCGCGGTGCGAGATCGGCGTGCCGCAGCGAATAGGGCACAAACGGCCGCCCCAGCGGATACCGCGGGGTCGGGCTGTAGCGCCAAGGGTACGCGTCGCCGGTGTAGTCACCGCCGATCGTGAGCGCGGTAACGTCGGCGCCGTCCGCGTCGACGATCCTGAACACCGGCCGATCGACGTCCCGCACGTCATACTCATCGGCGCACCACTGCAGGACACCAGCGACAGTGCGGGGCCGCCACTCGCGCAGCAGACCGGGCTCGCCGGGTCGGCCGGGCAGCGACACGCCCTCGAGGAGATCGGGAGTCACGACGCGCCAGACGACGGCGCCGTCCTCGACGTCGACGTGGACCGCCGTCTCGTTTAGCGCCTCGGTCAACCGCTGCGCCTCGGCGAGCACCTGCCAGCATCCAGACACGCGCAGACGCTCGACGACGTCCGCGACGACCAGCCGGCCGCCGTCGCTCTCCACCGCGACAGGGTGCGAGACGGTGGGGTCTGCCGTGTAGAGCACACTGACAGCCGCCGCCAGATCTGCGAGCGGGCAGGTCGCGCGCTGAGGCTGACCCCACGCACGCGCGCGGACCTCGCCCACGCGCCGCCGCACGTAGAGACGCTGATCCTCGACAGCCTGCCCGTCGAGCAGTCGCAGTCGGAGCTGCGTGTGCTCGACGTCGGCCGGCGGTCGGGCGTAGGGAGACGACGACGGGGGGCGCGGAGAGATCATCAGTCCACCTACCATAGACGCGGGGCAGGCGCCGCGATCCCGCCGCGGCGCCGCGCCATCGCCCAGTGCGTAACCAGAGCATACCTCAGACCGTCGAGCGCGTCTTTGCTCTTGTGGCGCTCGGTGCCGTCCCAGGTCTCGATCGCGCGCTGCACGTGCTCACACTGCGCGTCGACCAGTAGCTGCCCGCGCATCATCAGGCCGTTGATCCAGTGCACGGACGGCCACAGCGCACCCTCGCGGCCGAGTCGCCCCACGCCCGGCTGTCTTTTGGCCGACAGCACGAGGGGCCGCAGGATCGACGACCCGACACCCAGACGCTGCGCGATCTGGAACGCCAGCATGCCGTTGCTTTTGCGCGTCTCTCTGCCGCTCGCGTCGGTCAACTTTTTATCGCCGTAGACGCCCGAGAGATCGCTCCACCGCAGGCCCTGCGCACTCAGCATCCCGAGGATCGCGTCCGCGTCCATCTCGACTGTCGTCGCACTGGTCGGCACGTACTCCGCCACGACCCAGACCCGCGTCTCGCGCGTGTCGCGCGGGTCTGCCGTGGGGTCGTGAGCGACGGCGCAGAGCACCGCGGACGTCCGCAGGCTGTCAGTGCCGTAGTCCACGCCGAGGACGTACTCGAACCCCAACGCGCGCCGTGGGGGCTGCCCCGGAGGCTGGGGCGCAAGCTGCGCATCCTGCCACGCCGTCGGTCCCGACTCGGAGTCGAGCAGGCGCGGCACGAGCATACGGGCCGAATCCCAACCGCTGAAAATGGCGCCCTGCGCGCGAAACTCCCACTCGCCGTCAATGCGGACCGGCTCCTCGACTGGATTTATTTTGGCGCGTTCGCTCGCCAACCATCGCGCGTCCATCGGCGTGTAGTCGCCCGTGTCGGGATCTGGCACCGTCAGCACAGTACCGTCCGCCAGTCGGCAATTTTCCGGCGTCGCCCGAAAATGCAGGTCGACAATCGCGCCAGACTCGGCCATCTCGCGGATCCAGTCCACGCGGGCGTTCACCGGGGTCATCGTGAGCAGGATGGGCCCGCCCGTTCGCGTGAGACGCCGCTCGAGCTCCGAGTAGAGCTGCCGTGTCTTGGGCGGCTCGTCGTAAATCACGAGGTGCAGCGTACTCCCGGCCATGCCCTTAGCGCCTTGCTCCTCGGTCCGTACGTAGATCACCGACCCGTCCACGAACCTAAGTGCAGGATTATTCGCATTCAGGCCATTCGTGGGGTGGAACGCCTGACCCGGCGCGAGGCTCGCTTTTGGTGCGAGCTCCCAGAGCTTGCGCTGGATCGCCAGACTCTGCGCCCGATTTACGCAGATAAACGCGATCAGCGTCGGCCCCGAGGGGATCCGCCGATAGGGGTGTCTCTTGGTCGCGTACCACAGCGCGATCACGCATCCCGCCGTCGTTTTGCCGCCGATCTGATTCCCGGTGCGAAACAGCACGCGGCGCGCGCGACAGGCAAAAAACGCGCGCTGGGGCGCCGTCGGGTGGAAACAGGCGAGCGGGTCGCGCTCGGCCGCAGCCTGGTAGCGCTCGAGGGCCTGCCACGCAGCCCAGATCGGATCGTCGGGCTGCAGCAGGTCGACCTCGGCCGGAGGCTCTGCCGCGGGGCTGGTCTCGGTCACGTGTCACCCGTCGGCGCGCCAACCACCCGACGCGCCGGCCGCGGGCCCGTCCGCTGTACCCCGCCTGCCGCGCCCGGCGCCGCCAGGACCGCGCCCGGTGCCGACGCCAGCACAGGGGCAGCCCCGACGACTGGGCGGGCTCCAGGCGCCTCTGACGGGCTCAGGGCGTCCGGCATCCACTCCGGCCGCAGGGCCGGGGCTGCCGCCGACACTGCAGCCGGCGCCTCGAGCTGCACCTCTGCAGTCGGCCGCCCGCAGCACGGACAGGGCACACCGGGTGCGAGGTGCAGGGCAGACCCGATCCCGTCGACGAGCTGCCGTAGCTGCCCGGCCGGCAGAGCCCGCAGTCGCTCCACGAGCTGCGCCAGCGCCGACGCCGGCGTCTCCCGCGCGAGCGCCTGGTCTCGCGCTGCGCGCTCGCGCTCCTCCCGCGCGAGCCGCTCCTGCTCAGCCTGCCGCGCGTGCCCGAGCGCTGCCACGTGCGAGCCCGCCGACAGCGCCAGCGCGGACCGCTCGCGCGCTGCGCGCTCAACGTCCAGTGCCTTGATCCGCTGCGCGGCGTCGTGTGCGTGCAGCTCTGCGCGTTTTTGCTGCAGCTGCCGCAGCATATCGAGGCGCTCTTTTGGCCGGGCGTCCCCGCACTCGGCCGCGAGCTGCTCCCACTCGCGGACCTCCTCGACGAGCTGATCTCTACGCGTGCGTGGGGCTGCCCCAGAGGGCGCGTGACGCGGCGGATCGGCTGACGACGTCTGCACCTGCACCTCGAGCGGCCCGGTCGTGGGCGGCTATCGTGCTGTAAGATCTTGGATTTTTTGACCGTGCGTGCGCAAAACCGGACATTTGCGGGGCCCCGGCCCCCCAGCGCCCGGCCACACTACCGCCGACGTCGCCGTCGAGCAAGCCATCCCCGCGGCAGGACCTGCCAGCGGGGGGGCAACCGGCGCGGCCGGGTGGGGAGCGGGGTGGGATAGCGGCGCATCCCACCCCGCGAGGTGGGATAGAAAAAGCTATCCCACCTCGCCTGAATGCCGACCACAACGTCATAGTAAGCGTGCGGGGTGGGATAGGTGGGATAAATCGGCCACTCGCCCACGTGCGTGCGCGCACACGTACGTACATCTACGTATACGTATAACTACGTATATGCATTTCTCCCCTCGCATTGATTACCCACCTATCCCACCTATCCCACCCAGCGCGACGTTTAGGGTCTGCCATACAGTGTTGTCGACGAGGTGGGATAGCCGATCGCATCCCACCCAGCGGCCGTCTATCCCACCTCGGCAGCCCCCATCCCACCCAGCCGCGGCGCTGCAGGATTGATCGCGCGTACTCCAGACACGCAGAGGGCGGCGCCAGGTCACCCCAGCGCCGCCCTCGAGGCAGACCCGACGACTACAGGCTCAGGACCTGCCCCGCGCGCGGCTGCCGATCGATCGCCCGCACCTCGTACGTGACGACGCCGTGCAAGATCCCGCCGCCGACGACCTCCGCCTCACAGTCGCCCAGATCGAAAACCCGCCCGCGCAGCCGTCCCAGCGCCGCCCCCATCCGGCGGGCCCGCGACAGGGGCTGCCCATCACCGAGGACGCTGAGCAGTAGCCCGCGATCGCTGCACACCGCCGCGAGCTCGCCCGCGGACCGCCGACCGCGGAGCGCGACGTCGACCTGCCAGAGCCGCAGTAGGCCGATCCACTCCGCGGTCTCAGGGTCTGCCGTCTCAGCCCGCGTGTCGCGCTCCTCGAGCAGCCCCTCGATCCCGCACGCCGCGAGGATCCCGCCGACGACGCGGGCCCACGCCTCGTACGAGCCCAGCGTCGCAGACCCCGCCGGTCGGCTCTCGAGCTGCCACGTCTGCACGAGCGTCAGCAGGGCCGAGAGCAGCAGATCGCGCTGGTCTGCCGTCCAGCGCAGTAGATCTGCGTGTCGCCAGCCTGTGCGGGCCTCCGGGCGGGCGCACCGTGCGTCGAGCCGCACCGTGATCGTCCTCCGCGCGAGGTCCGAGTTCATCGTCAGGTTGTTACCAGACAATCCCCAAACCGCCGTCGCAGGCACGCGTAGCCGCTCCTGCCCGCCCATCCGCCGATCGGACCAGGTCGGATAGCTCGTGAGCACGCCCTCGAGCGCCGGATCGTGCAGGTGCCCGCGCACGTTGTCGAGCAGCACGACCGGCCGACCCTCCGAGAGCATCGAGCCCATGGCCTTTCGCCGCTCGTCCTCCTGCGTTGACATCGGCGTCGGCTCGACAGGCCGCCCGGTGGCCGCCGTCGCCAAAACCTGCATGAGCAGCGATTTACCGGTGCCGGGGGCCGGCGCCTCGAAAACCGTCATCGGGACGGGCCCGTGAATCAGCTCGCGGACGATCGGAGTCAGGGCAAAAGCGATCGCGTGTGCTCGGTCCGCCCGCGAAACGAACGGAAAATCGCCGATCCAGTCGTCGATCACGGCCCGCGCCTCATCCACTGTCAGCCGCTGCCGCACGAGCCCCTCGGAGAGATAGCCGCGGCTCGCGGCGTCGTACCCCTCGACGCTGACGAGACGGCCGTCGGCGTCGTAGTAGGGCGCGGTCGCCACGCGCGACAGCAGGGGCAGCCAGTCATCGCGCGTGCCGAGGACGGCGGGTAGCAGGTAGCCGGGCACGGCGCGCGCCGGCTCCTCGAGCAGCGCCTCTCCCGCTGTCGCCTCTCGCGCCCGTGGGCGCCTCAGCTCCACGAGATCTGCCGCCTCGAGCAGACAGGCTGTGAGCTGATCGCCGCCCACCTCGCGGATCGCCGGGCCGTGCTCCGTGATCACGACCTGCACGATCCGGCCGTCGCGTGAGTACAGCCGACCCGGCCCGCTCAGGTCCGCGAGAGCGCGGCGGGCGTCTGCGACGACGTCGCGCGGCTGCCGCCCCGAGATCACGATCTGGGGCCTGCCGAGGACGCGTGCCCCGCTGATCTCAGGGTCCTCCTCCTCGACGTCGTGACCGACACCGGGCACGTAGTCCTCGTCCGACCAGTCATCGTGCAGATCGTCGATCTCAGTTGCGTCATCCCAGCCGGGCCCGCTGTCGCTCGGCTGTCTCGACGACTCAGGCAGGCCCCGTGGGCGCTCCTGACCGTGCGTGACAGCGTCGCGGGCAGTCCGGAGGGCCTCGGCCTCCTCGACGCCGGCCGCCTGTGCTGCCGCCGCGAGCTGCTCGACGATCACCTGCTCAGGGCAGACCCCGAGGTGCACCCAGCCGCCCAGCGTCTCCCCCTCGCGGAGTAGGGCCGCGTGTCGGGTGCCCGGCGTGGCGGCCGCCATACGCTCGCAGGCTCGCCTCAGAGCGCCCTCGACGTACCGGGCGGCCCGTGTAGTGTCCTCGCACGTCCACGCGGTCTGAGGGGCGACAGACGCGGCAGGGGCAGCCTCCCGCTGCCGGGTCACGGCACGGAGCAGGGTGCGGCTCGCCTCGAGCAGCTCGTCTCCCGGAGGCTGCACCCAGGTGTAGGGCCTGCCGGTCGCGTGGATCGACGGCGGGGCGACGATATAGCCGCCGACCCCGCGGGTATCGACCGAGGCGCGCCGTCCGTCCACATCGAGGACGCGAGCTCGGCTGCGCACGGGCGGCCCCGACGACGGCCACGCGTAGATCAGGTGCTGCCCGCCGCTGCCCGTGTGCGCGACCGCGGCACGGTCAATCGCGTCGAGGTCGACCGCCAGGACCGCGTCTCCGCCATCGGCCTCGTCATCGTGCGGTCGGTCCAGATCGAGGACCCAGACGCCAGACTCTGGCCCCGTCGCTATCCCCACGTTCGCGTCGGGCCACCGGTGCCACCATGCCGCGACGATCGAGCTATCGCTCGACGCGCCGCGGACCCCATCCGGCGTTCTCGGGTGCTTTGCCGGGCTCTTGCAGTCGACCTGCCCGCAGGTGCACTGCCCCAGCCCATCGACGCTGTGCAGCGGCAGGACCCGCCACCCGCGCCGGGCGTACTCGAGCGCCGCCGCCGCCGCCGCTGTCGCTGTCGCCGTGTCATCCATCGTGCACCTCAGACGCGATCGCGCGCACGTAGCCGGGCGGCAGGTGCACCCGGCGGCCATTGAAAATCACGACAGCCGAGCCATCATCGCGCAGGACCCCGAGCAGACGTGCACCGATCGGCAGGGTGCGGGTCTGCCGGACCAGCTCGAGGACCGACGACACCTCAGTCGCTGCGCCAGTCACCGCGCACCTCCGACCGTCCCGAGCGCGGCCGCGGCGACTGCCCGTGCGCTGGCGAGGCGGTCACGCGCGCCGATCGCCTCTCTCGAGGCGGCCCCCTCTCCGATCGCGCGGGCGTCAGCGATCGCGTACGAGCGGGCGAGGTGCTGCACTGCAGCCCCGGTGGACGGCGTCCAGTGCGCCGTCACCTGCAGCAGATCCTGCCCCACGTACCGGCTCAGGACGTCCCGCCAGATACCCTCGGCCGCCACGAGGCCAGCGCGTACGACCAGCGCGACCCCAGCGCCGTGGATCTGCGACAGCACGAGATAGCCCTGCAGACTGACCGTGCCCCAGCCGGGCGCGGCGACGACGTCCGCCGCCCGGCACGCCTCGAGCATGGTGTGCACGTCGTAGTCGCACACGTGTAGCCCCGTCAGGCGCCCGTCGTCGTCGAGGTGCAGCCATCCCTCGACGTCCACCGCGACGTACTCGATCGGAGACAGGACCGGGGGCTGCCCCGCGCGCGGCTCGTCTACGCCGGGCGGCAGTGTCACCCGCTGCCGCGACAGCCTCAGCGCCTGCGTCCCGCGTCGCCACGTGAGCTCGCCTCCGATCCCGCGCGCGTACCAGACGCCGTCTACCTGCACTGTCTGCACCTCGTCACGCCCCATTGTTGCCTCCTTTGCCGTGCTGTCGCCTGTTCTCGGCTCGCGCGGCTACCACAGCCCGCCAGCCCTCCGCCGCGCCGATCAGCGCGGACGCCTCGCCTCGTGTGAGTGACTCTGTCGCGCCTGCGTACCGGAGCGCGCGCAGCCGCCGGATCTGCGCGTCCGACGCTGGGGTCTGCCGCCAGGGCGCCGCGAGATCTGGCGGTGCCAGCCGCGCGCGCGCGAGCACCGCCTCTCCCGCCCGCATCCGGCCCAGTCGACCCAGCGCGCCGGGCTCGACGATCGGCTCTCGCTGTCCCGGATCTCGCGGACGTGTCGCCCGGTAGCGCACCCCGTCGAGCTGTGAGCTGTCGCGGATCACCTCGACCGCCCAGAGCACCCACCCGCCCGAGGTCTCGACGCAGACGACGATCAGCCGCTCGAGCCGTCCCTCTGGGGTCGGCTGGTCGCTGTGCCGCTCGCCGACAGCGACCCAGCGCCGGACGTCGCGGCCCGTGCCAGCGCCGAGCGCGACCCAAGGCCACGCCCGCCGACCATCACTGCCAGGCAGGATCGCGATCGGGGTCTCGGTCGTGCCGGTGACCCGCAGCGGGATCGGCACGAGCTCGACGGCCGCCCTCGGCGCGCGGGTCAGCTCTGCCAGGCCGTGCCGGCGGTCGACCGCGTCGGGCTCTGTCGGCCGCCAGCGCACGAGCGCCAGTGCGTCGGCGTGCTCGACCAGCTGCAGGATCTGCCCGACGCCGTGATCATCGTACCGATGCACGACCAGATCGCCAGGCTGCAGCGTGCGGGCCGTAGTCTGTGGGGCAGTCCCTCGATCTGACAGGCCGGGCAGTGTCGAGAGATCGAGGACGTCGAGATACCGCACAAAGTCGACGACGAGACAGCCGGTTTTGCCGGGGTGCAGTCGCAGACCGCGCCCGAGTAGCTGCTGCGCGATGATCTGCGACGCCGTCGGCCGAACCGCAAGAAGCATTGAGACAAAAGGCGCGTCGAAGCCCTCAAAAAGCAGATCGCGGGAGATCAGACCCTGCAGCACACCCGACCGCAGCCCCGCGATCCGAGCCGCCCGATCTCGGTGATGTAGGCCGCCGTGCACCGCCTCACAGGCGACCCCGCGCGCCTGCAGTGCAGTCGCCAGCCGCTCAGCGTGTGCGACCGATACCGCAAAGCCGAGAAAACGCGCCCCGCCGCCGTTGGCGACGTACCAGTCTGCGACGACGGCGTTTCGCTCGTCGTGGTCGATCAGCCTCTCGAGATCGGCCTCGGCGTAGTCGCCGCCTCGCACCTGCAGCGTTTCCAGCTCGACGTGGGTATCGACGCGGATCGCCTGAGGCACGACGAGATCGCCGGCCAGGATCGCCTCGCGCAGCCCGTGCTCGTACACGATCGCCTGGTAGACCTCGCCGAGTCCGGAGACGCCGCCGCTTTTTGCGGTGCGAAACGGCGTCGCGGTCAGTCCCAGGTGCAGCACCGGACCCAGTCCCAGGGACTGCCGCACGGAGGCGACGCGCTCGAGGATCGACTGATACGTGGGCGCCAGAGCGTGATGACACTCGTCGACGATCACGAGATCGACGCGGCCCAGCTCGGCCAGCCGATCGCCGCGCAGCGACTGCACAGACGCGACCACCGCCTGCGCCCGGATCCCGTTCTCAGCGCCTTTCACTATGCCACAGCTGACGCCGACGAGGCTGCAGCGCCCCGCCAGATCGCGGATCAGCTCGTCGCGGTGCACGAGGACCAGCACACGCAGCCGCGCCTGTACGTAGAGCGCGACGAGACCGGCCAGGAGCGTGCCTTTTCCGGTGCCAGTCGCCGCCGTGATCACGACCGATCGCAGGCCTGCGCCGCGTACGGCGTCGCGCAGCGCGCCCAGAGCGAGGGTCTGCCAGAGACGCGGAGTCTGGCCTGGGGGGCAGGGGAGCGCCTTCATGCCGCCCGCCCCTTCACGCGCCACGCAGGCATAGGGTGAATCGTCGTGGCCGTGCGCAGCGGAGATCGCCCCCAGACAGCCAGCACAGACCCGCAGGTATCGCCGCTGGTCAGCGCAGCGCCGCCGGGCCCGCCCCAGCGCGGCCGTAGGTCACTGACCCACAGCGCGGCGGGCGGGTCGCCCCGGTGCAGCAGCTGCTCGATTGTGGTCGCCCGTAGCAGCAGCGCCAGCACCCGTGCGCGGGTGTACTCCTGCAACGCGCGCATCGTCCTGACCGTGTCATAAATGCCGGCGTAGTGCGGATTCGTGACGATCCACACGTCGCCGGGCAGCCGCGGCGCCCAGTGCGGGCGCCAGTCTGCCGCGCTCGACAGCGCGCAGGGGTAGCCGGGCTGCGCGCCAGCATCGACGTCACAGCCGCGGACGTGGCCGACTCCGAGCCGCAGCGCCGCGCGCCCAAACGCGCCGCCGCCTGCGCACGGCTCGAGCACTACCTCAGGCAGTACCCCGACGCGCTCGACCAGCACCTGCAGGCAGGTGTCCGCCAGGGCATCCGGGGTGTAGTACCGATCGAGAGAGTCGCGCCCCATCACAGCCCCCGCGCCAGCCCGAGGGCGATCCAGAGGGCGTCCGCGGCCCCGTCCGAGATCGTGCGGGCGCGTGTCGGGGTCAGGACCTGCCGCCAGGCAGCAGGTGCGACGTGCGTCGCGCCGGCCAGGACCTCGACTGTGCTGTAGATGACGAGCATTTTCCTTGCCGCGCGGCCGACAGGCTGCAGCCCGAGCACGCGGTCGACCGCCTGGGTCTGGACCGTGCGAGCCGTCCAGCCCCGCAGTGCGAGCACCGCCTGCCACACGCCCCAGGCCTGCCCGGCGGTCGACGTCGAGACCACGCCCTCGCCGGGCCGACGCCCCAGCGCCTCGAGGCCGACGAGCACGTGTGGGGCAGGCCCCAGAGCCGCGACCACGTGCTCGATCGCCAGAGCTGCCCGCCGCGCGTCCAGGTGCCGCGCGCCTGCCTGGTAGCCGTCCGGCCCGCCCGCGTGGCAGACCACGCCCGCGACGAGTCTGGGGGCCTGCCGCGGACCAGGCACAGCCACGCGGACGCCGCCGATCGCCCCGCGCTGTCCTGGGTCGATCCCGACGTAGATCACGCCGCCGTCGCGTGCCTCTGGCCACGCGTAGCCACGCGCGGCGATCGGGTCCCCGACGCGGATCGGTGGGGGCGACGTATACGGGACGTGAGGGCGGAACTCGAGATCATGGTCTGTCACGGTGTCTCCAGTCGTGCACGGGTGATCTGCAGTGCGGCCCGCAGATCGCGGATCGCGTCGGCGCGCTCGAGGCCCAGCGGTGCCCGCTGGGCTCGGTACACGACCGACAGCAGGTCGGCCGCGCGCGGGTCGGCCAGGTGATCGCGGGTCAGGGGTCCGAGCTCCGGCCGGACGCTGCGCTCGAGGCGCAGCCACGCCCACGCATCATCGGGGCTGACTTTTGGCTTTTTGCCGGTCGGAATCTCGCGCGCGCCGAGGATATCGCGTGTATCCTGCGCCGTTTTGCGCGCCTCTGCAGCCAGCTTGCAAGCACTATCAGCCGCCTGTCTCGCCGCGCGCGCCTTACTGTCCGACGCCTCGGCCGCCTCACGGGCTCGTGCCACCTCGTCGGCCAGCCGCACGGCCTCGAGCGCCAGACGCTGCGACTCGGCGGCCCGCTGTGCCTCGATCTGCGCCGCCCGGTCACGCGCCCGATCGCGGTCCTGCTGCACCTCGGTCACGGTCTGCCGCAGAGACAGCAGCGCCTGCGACGTGGCCTCGAGGGCGGACGTGGTCAGGTCGAGCTGCCGGTGCAGCCGCACCACCAGATCCTCGATCGTGGGGCAGTGCTCAGCGTACAGGAGCGCACCAACGATCTCGTCGCGCTCTGCTGTCTCTCTTGGTGGCGGGCTCTTTTTTCGCGGCATCAGTCGACCTCCCAGCGCCGGTGTACCACTGCCGCGCCGCCGCTGCAATACCGCCGCGTTTTTTTTTCGCCGGGGTTGCACCCGCGCTGCGCCAGTGCTACACATCTCTTGCACCCTGACCAGGAGGACCCAGTGTCCCGCACTACCAGCACAGAGCGCAGCACTGCGACCCGAGAGCGGGCCAGCCACGCGCTGCAGGCAGCCGTCGCGCTGTCAGTCGCCCACTCCCTGCCCGCCGACGTCCGCGCCGACGTCGCCCATCTCCTGCGCGCCGACTGGGGCGGCGTCGCCTACACTCGCACGCGTGAAGTGCTCGCCGGGCTGATCCTCGACGATCGCGACGCCCCGACGTGCGACCCCGGCAGCTATCGGATCGGCGTCGCGCGTCGGCTGCAGGGTCTGGCGCAGACCCTGCACACTGACCAGCTCGCGCAGCTGGAGTCCGTCGTGTACCTGCTGCGCCACGCCTGGATCGGCGCCGTCGCCGAGAGTCCCGATCGCGTGCTGCTCCGAGAGACCGCCCGGCTGATTCAGGATCGACGGCGCGCTGTCGGCGGTGCCTCGTGACAGGGGCTCGTCTTTTGGTGGATCTGCCGTTTGATCGGTATCAATCGCTGCCGGGGCTGAACTGGTCGACGCTCAAGCACGCGCTGACTTCTGCCAGGCACTACCGGCTCGCGGTCGACGGCGAGAGCGCACCGTCAGACGCCGATTTCAGCGGTCACCATGCGATGCACGCGGCCGTGCTGGAGCCCGAGACCTACGCCGATCGGTATCGGGTCTGGACTGGGGCCACCCGCAGGGGACGGGAGTATGACGCTGCCTGCGCGGCGGACCCGCACGTGACCTGGATCACGGCCAGCGCCGACGAGACCGCCCGTGCGGTCGCCGCCGCAGTCGCTGCCCATCCTGTTGCCGGGCCACTCCTGCAGGCGCCAGAGGGCGGGCGCGCATGGTCTGAATCGACTGTCGTCTGGAGCGAGGGCGGCCGCGTCCATAAGGGCAGGCTCGATCGTCTCGTGTGGTCGCGAGACCGCCGCGTGATCGTCGACCTCAAGGCAGTCCAGTCGCTGCAGCCCCGCAAAATGGCGGCCACTGTCGCGCGCTACCACTACCACGGGCAGGCCGCCCACTACGCCGCCGGCCTGCGCGCCATCGAGGCTGCACAGGGGCTCGCGCCTGCGCCGATCGACGCGTACCTCGTCTGCTATGAAACTAAACCCATCGTCGACGTCGGCGTGTACTACCTCGGCTCGCACGAGCTCGACGGCGCGATCTGGACAGGGGCCCGCCTGCGAGACGAGGCCCTCGCGCGGATCGCAGCGGCTGAGACTGCCGGCGTGTGGCCAGGCCAGGCGCCAGAGACTGTCGCGCTCGAGCTGCCCGCGTGGGCCTATGGCGACGACGACGACTACACGGAGGCCTATCGTGACTGACGACGATCTCGACTACCGCGTACTTTTTGGCGGACGCTACCTGACCGGACCTGATCTGCCGGTCGAGGGGCGGACCCTGACGATCGACCGGGCACTCGTCGAGGCCGTAACCGACCCGAAAACCGGCCAGGACCGTGACCGATTGGTCATATATTTCGCCGAGCGCGTCAAGCCCTGGCTCCCCTGCCGCACGACGGCGGGCTGCCTCGACGCCCTCTGGGGTCCGCGCGTCTCGGCGTGGCGTGGTCAGCCGATCACGCTGTACCACGACCGCGACGTCAAAGTCGGCGCGAAGGTGATCGGCGGCGTGCGCGTGCTCGGCAGCCCCGTGCTCGAGGCACCTCGCGATCTGCAGATCCACCTCGGCGCGCGCAAACCGCCGGCCCGCGTCCGGCTGCTGCCTACCGGTGACCCGCTCGCGGTGGTGCTCGCCGAGCTCCAGGCGACAGAGGCTGCACTCGCACAGCACCTCGCCGCGCTGCCCCAGCCAGTGCAGATCCCCACAGATCGGATCGCCCGTGGACGTCTGGCGCTGCGCCTGCGCAGCCGTGAGGCAGGCCCTCAGGCGATCTGCGACGCTATACGTGGGTCTGCCAGCACCGCAACCGATGACAATGCCGACCACCACAACGAAGCCGCACCACGCGGCGAGGAATGACTATGCACGTTTTCGCATACGTTGACGAGCTGATCCGCGCTGCGCGCGACACCGATCGGGCCATTTTGCTCGCAAAAGCCGAGGCGTACGATCATCTGCGCGATATCGTGCGGGAGCTTGAGGACGCCGCCGTCTATGGGCTCGAGCGCCCGCTCGACCGCCCGCAGGCGGTCGAGGCTGTGCCGGAGCCTGACCCGACGCCTGACCCGCTGCCAGACCCGACCCCAGCTGTCGAGGCCGCGCCTGCCGTCGCCAGCGTCGCCCAGACCGCGCCCGATCCGCTCGCCGGTCTGACTCGCGACGCCGCGCCCGCGCGCGGCCGTGGTCGCCGCCGTCGCGCCGCCGAGCCTGCCCCGGCTCCGGTCGACGCGCCGAGCGTCGACGCCGCACTCGCGGCCGTGCCAGAGCTGCCCGCTGCAGTCGAGGGGCTGCCAGGTGTGCCGGCCTCTGAGGCAGCCCCTGCGACCGATGCCGCGACCGATGGCGCCGACGAGCTCGACCCGTGGGGCGCGCCCGGTGACGACGTCGACCCGCTGGCCTGATCACCTGACCCCACCGCGCCCCGGCGCCACTCCCCCAGCCCGCCGACCGGGATCTCGGCGGGCGCACCTTCGGAGTCGACCATGGTTCACCTCGACGAGAGCGCCCAGCGCGTACTGATCACGTCCATTTCGCGCGATACGTGGGCCCCGCTTGATTTTCACCTATTTGCAGTCCTGACCGGTCAGGCAGGCCGGCGGGCTGGGCAGATCGTGCGACAGATCCTCGACGTGCCCGATGACGGCGCGGGCCGGCATATCGAGTACGGACGGAGCTATATCTATGACGCGCCGGCCTTTGGCTGTCGGATCGCCAGGTGCTATTATCGCGCACCGCAGGCCCGCGGGCCCGTCTATTGGTGGCGGCGTTTCGCACTCGACGCCACCGACGAGACGATCCTCGAGAGCGCACGCGCCGAGCTGCTGCCCGCAGCGCACCTGCACGGGCAGGCGGCGCCTGCGCCTGCGCCGTCGCCAGAGCAACCGCAGCTGATCCGGAGCGTGGCGCCGACGCGACGTCACGTCGATCTCAGCGACGCCGATCTGCGCGCTGAGATCGACCGCGCCCGGCAGCACCTGCACGACCTCGAGGCCGTCGCCGCAGGACGGATCGCCGACCACGAGCGCACGATCGCGCTGCTGCGTGGTGTCGCGTGACCTGGCCCCCCTCGCACGCGCTCGCCGTGCACGCCCGACTCGAGCGCGCCAGCCTCCGGGCGGACCAGCTCGACGATCTGGCCTACACGATCGCTGACCAGATCGCCGAGATCGCGGGGACTGCCAGGCGGTGCAGCCCCGACGACGTCGACGAGCTCAGGCACGACTACCACCGGATCGACGATCGCGACTGGTCCTGGGTCGTGCGGCGGGCCCTGGTCGTGCTCGAGCGCCAGGGTCGGCCGGTGCTCGTCGTGCCAGGCGAGGAATAGCCAGCGGACGGCGTTCTGCACTTTGTTTGATTATTTGTAGTGCAGCACACTTGCAGCATTCGTGCAGCGTGGTATGACATTGGGGCCGGCGGCGATCAATGCCGCGGCCCACCGCCCCGCAGGAGCTGACCATGACCACCGACCGTATCGCCGCTGCCCTCGACACCCTGACCCGTAGCGGCGCGATCTACGCCAGCCGGATTGACGATGACAAGGTCGTCGTCAGCCTCGACGTTGTGTATGCCGGTCCTGCCTGCGACTATGATGCCGAGACCGCCACGCGCGTCGCCGAGATCGACGCTGCGCTCCAGGCGATCGGCCTGCATTTCAGCGACGCGGGCGGCGAGGAAGATCGGCAGGCCGAGTATTTTATCTACCGCGCCGACTGACCCGTTCTGACCTGATCTGACCCGATCTGACCCGACTTGACCCGCAGGAGCCGACCATGACCCGCCTCGCTTACCAGTCCCTGACCGCTGCCACCGCCTCTGCAGATCGCGCGCGCGCCGCTGTGCGCGTGTTCCTGACCACGACCGACGAGGCCGAGGCCGAGTCCATGTACGACGCTGCTGTCGACGAGCGGTCGGCCGCGGAAAACGCCGCCAGTGACGCGTACGACGAGCACCGCAGCCGCTGTCACTTCCTTGCCGATCACGACGAGGAGACCAGCGGGTGGTATGACGCCCACTGCGCGTGGGAGACCGCTGCAAAGATCTGGAACTCGATCCCGGATTCTTGGGAATCCTGATTTTCGCCTGCTTTATGGAGCCGACCATGCACTCGATCGACAAAGCCGTCCGCGGGATCATCACTCTGATCGTCGCCGCGGTCGCCATCGCCGCCCACCAGCTCGACGCGCACCTCGACGCGCTGACGCAGCGCGACCTCGAGCTCGCGGAGATCGCTTATCAGCAGAGCGGCGCACAGCAGGCCGCCGAGGCCCTGGTCGTGTGGGAGATGGCCAAAGAGGGGCGGTGCGCCCCGTCAGTCCCGCAGGCCGCGGCGCTGCCCTGCCCCGAGCGCGGCGCCTATTGGCAGCCTCAGGCTGCCGACCATGTGTGGTCCGTGGGTCCAGGGGTGCGCCGGACGGTGCGAGGGGGTGAGTGATGGGTGCAGTAGCTGTGTGTTTAGGGTGCGGGCTCGTGAGCGCCTGCGACGACGACCGCTGCTGTCTCACCTGCGGACGCGATCTGATCGTCGTCGCTGACGCCGGGTCCGCCGATGTGCTGACTGACGCCATCGCAGAGGCCCGCGCCGAGGGCGAGGCCGCCGGGGCTGCCCGCGAGCGCGCCGCCGTGGTGGCGTGGCTGCGCTGTCAGGGTGGCCGGTCCGCGTGGACGCTGGTGCAGGGCATCGAACGCGGCGAGCACCGCCGATAAAAAACGCGGCGCCCACACCATGCGGGCCCCGCGTGTGCGACCGCAACGCATAGGCGCACACGGCCACCTATCGCTTAGGGCTTGATGCGCCCATCCCCATCGATGGTAGGCCGCCGCGCGATGCTGCCGCCGTCGCCGTCGTTCCACCCTGTGCCGCCGTCGGCCTGCGCGATGCGCCGCTCGAGGGCGCGGACGGCTTTATCGAGGCTCGCCAGCGCCTTAGCCGTCTGCTGCGCCTCTACGCGCTGTGACTCGATCAGGCTGTCGATCTGCCGCAGGTGCCGATCGATCGTGGTCGCGGCCATCGGGACCAGGTGCGAGACGACCAGCCGATAGCAGGCCGCCCCGACGATCAGCAGCACCAGTGTCGCAGCGCCAGGACCTGCCAGGTAAGGGGCAAGAGCGACGGGGTCTACCTGAGCGATCACTGCGCCTCCACGGGCCGACAGTCAGGGCCCAGTGACAGGCTATCACGTGTCGCTCTGACCGGCCCGAGACCCAGAGTCAGACCCCGCGCAGCTCCCAGTGTGCGCCGTCGCGCAGCGCCCAGTCGCCGCCCCACACGAGCTCGACGCCTACAGGGACACGACCCTCTGCCGCCATCGCCATCCACTCGGCGCGGACGTGTGGCACGATCGCCTCGATCGGCCCCCAGTCGGCCGGCGACGGTCGGCCCGCGACGATCGGGATGACGTCGATCGCCTGTGACGGCGTGGTGTTGTGTTTGCTCTGCCCCGGCCGGGCATTGGTGACGCGCGGCCCAGGTGTAGTCCTGCCCCGCGCGTAGAGCGCCGCCTGCTCAGCGTGCGACCGGTGGCCGTACACGACGGTCAGGTCGTGGGGCAGCCCCGGCCGCACGATCACGCGCTGCCAGAGCTCGACCAGGAGCGGATGACAGGTCAGCAGCCGCGACGTCGACGTCGCGCCCCACCGATAGGCCGTCACTGGTCCGCCTGCCGAGCTGCGCGCAGCTCAGCGACTGCCTCAGTCAGATCGGCTGCGACGGCGACGGCCTCGGCCGCCAGTGTCGCGATCTCGCGTGGGGTGTACCCACCGACTGAGTAGGCCAGCGCCCGCGCAGCCAGCCGCGCCAGGCCGATCAGCGCCGCGCGGACCTCTGCCCGTGCCTCGATTTTGGCGTCCGTCATGCGCTGTCCTCCACGTGGTAGCCGGCATATCCGGCGGGTGATGGGGTCTGCCCGTGCCAGCGGAGCGCGCCCTCGAGCATCGCGACCGCGTCCAGCTGCAGCCCGACCGGCGCCGATCCTGCGACCAGGTACGCGACCA